>MTEW01001777.1_pt1 | contig 80128 bp, 79 predicted proteins | sample 1042681 | NCBI WGS metagenome assembly MTEW01 (sample SAMN06185811, study PRJNA358809) | soil metagenome | isolation source: soil biostimulated with citrate as carbon source | place: India | collected 2015-05-23 | reverse complement strand
CCCCGGCCACCTATGGCCTGTGCCTGGCCTTTCTCGACAGCGACACGCCGCTGTGGCTGGCGCCGCGCTTCGATACGCCGCTGATCCGCGCCAACCTGGCCTTCCATTGCGGCTGCCCGATCGTCGCCGAGCGCGAGATCGCCCTGTTCGCCCTGCTCGACGAAAGCGAGCTGGATGACCTGTCGGACTTCGACAACGGCAGCGAACGCTACCCGGATCAGTCCTGCACGCTGCTGATTCAACTCGACGATCTGCACGCCGGCCCAGCCCTGCGCTGGCGCGGTCCGGGCATCAAGGATGTGCGCAGCGTCAACCTGCCGCTGCCGGCCTCGTTCTGGCAGCAGCGTCAGGCGCGCAGCGCCTTTCCCCGTGGCCTGGACTGCTTCTTCGCCGCGGGCGGGGAAGTGATCGGCCTGCCGCGCAGCACCCGCGTGCTGATCGAAACCGAGGAGGCAGCCTGATGTATGTCGCCGTCAAGGGTGGTGAACGCGCCATCGACAACGCCCATCGACTGCTGGCCAGCCGGCGTCGTGGTGATACCGCCATCGCCGAGCTGGGCGTGGAGCAGATCCGTCAGCAACTGCCGCTGGCCGTGGCCCGGGTGATGAGCGAAGGCTCGCTGTATGACGAGGAACTGGCTGCGCTGGCGATCAAGCAGGCGGCCGGCGATCTGATGGAAGCCATCTTCCTCTTGCGCGCCTACCGCACCACGCTGCCGCGCTTCGGTGCCAGCGAGCCGCTGGATACCACGAAGATGCGGCTGGAGCGGCGCATCTCCGCCACCTTCAAGGATCTGCCTGGCGGTCAGCTGCTCGGCCCGACCTTCGACTACACCCACCGCCTGCTGGACTTTGCCCTGCTGGCCGAGGGCGACTATCCGGCGCCGGAAGCAGTCGTTACCGATGAGCCCAAGCCCTGTCCGCGGGTGCTGGATTTTCTCGCAGGCGAAGGGCTGATGGCCCGCGAGACGGACGACGGCGCGCCGGTACCCGATATCACCCGCGAGCCGCTGGCTTTCCCGGCCAGCCGTGCCGAGCGCCTGCAGGCCCTGGCCCGTGGCGACGAGGGCTTCCTCCTGGCGCTGGGGTATTCCACCCAGCGTGGTTACGGACGCAACCACCCCTTCGCCGGGGAGATCCGCATCGGCGACGTCGAGGTGTGGATGACGCCCGCCGAACTGGGTTTCGCCGTGCCGCTGGGCGACATCGAAATCACCGAGTGCGAGATGGTCAACCAGTTCGTCGGTGAAAGCGCCGAGCAGGCGCAGTTCACCCGCGGCTACGGCCTGGCCTTCGGTTACGCCGAGCGCAAGGCCATGGGCATGGCCCTGGTCGATCGGGCCCTGCGTGCCGGCGAGTACGGCGAGGAAGTGCAGGGCCCGGCGCAGGAGGAGGAATTCGTGCTGATGCACTGCGACAACGTCGAGGCCGCCGGCTTCGTCTCGCACCTCAAATTGCCGCATTACGTCGACTTCCAGGCCGAACTGGAACTGATCCGCAAGCTGCGCCGCCAGGCGTCGGCAGAGGAGAACCGCTGATGAACCTTTCCACTGCAAGCGGCGCCCGCGAGGTGTCGGCCTACAACTTCGCCTATCTGGATGAACAGACCAAACGCATGATCCGCCGCGGTCTGCTCAAGGCGGTGGCGATCCCCGGCTACCAGGTGCCTTTCGGTGGTCGTGAGATGCCGTTGCCCTACGGCTGGGGCACCGGCGGCATGCAGCTGACCGCCGCCATTCTTGGCGCGGATGACGTGCTCAAGGTGATCGACCAGGGCGCTGATGACACCACCAACGCGGTGTCGATCCGCCGCTTCTTTGCCCGCACCGCCGGCGTCGCCACCACCGAGCGTACGGTGGAAGCCAGCGTGATCCAGACCCGTCACCGCATTCCGGAAACCCCACTGACGGCCGGGCAGATCATGGTCTATCAGGTGCCTATCCCTGAGCCGCTGCGCTTTATCGAGCCTAGCGAGCAGGAAACGCGGACCATGCATGCGCTGGAGGACTACGGCGTGATGCACGTGAAGCTGTACGAGGACATCGCCACCTTCGGCCATATCGCCACTGCCTACGCCTACCCGGTGACGGTGGACGAGCGCTACGTGATGGACCCGTCGCCGATCCCGAAATTCGACAACCCCAAGCTGAACATGAGCCCGGCGCTGATGCTGTTCGGCGCCGGCCGTGAGAAGCGCCTGTACGCGGTGCCGCCCTTTACCCGTGTGGTCAGCCTGGATTTTGAGGATCACCCCTTCGCCGTACAGCGCTGGGACGAGTGCTGCGCCTTCTGCGGCAGCAGCGAGTCCTTCCTCGACGAGCTGATCGTCGACGACGCCGGCAGCAAGCGCTACGTCTGCTCCGACACCGACTACTGCCGCCAGCGTACCGAGGAGAACCTGCAATGAGCGCCGCCGAACGTCTGCAACCTGCCGTGGCAGCGGCCGAGCCGCTGTTCTCGGCGCGTGACCTGACCCGCCTGTACGGCCCGGACAAGGGCTGCCAGGGGGTGAGCTTCGACCTCTATCCCGGCGAGGTGCTGGGCATCGTCGGCGAGTCCGGCTCGGGCAAGTCCACCTTGCTCAGCCTGCTCTCCGGGCGCTGCCCGCCGGATCGCGGCAGCGTGAGTTATCGCGCGCGCAGTGGTCAGTGGCTCGACCTGTACAGCGCCAGCGAGGCCGAGCGGCGCACGCTGCTGCGTACCGAGTGGGGCTTCGTCGAGCAGAACCCGCGCGACGGCCTGCGCATGGCGGTGTCGGCCGGCGCCAATATCGGCGAGCGGCTGATGGCCCAGGGCGTGCGTCACTACGGCGAGCTGCGCGCCGCCGGGCTCGACTGGTTGAGCCAGGTGGAGATCGACCCGGCGCGTATCGACGACCTGCCGCGCACCTTTTCCGGCGGCATGCAACAGCGCCTGCAGATCGCCCGCAACCTGGTCTCCGCGCCGCGCCTGGTATTTATGGACGAGCCAACCGGGGGCCTCGATGTTTCCGTTCAGGCGCGCCTACTCGACCTGCTGCGCGGCCTGGTGCGCGAGCTGGACCTGGCGGTGGTGATCGTCACCCACGACCTGGCGGTGGCGCGGCTGCTGGCCGACCGGCTGATGGTGATGCGCCGCTCGAAGGTGGTGGAGGCGGGGCTGACGGATCAGATTCTCGACGACCCGCAGCATCCCTATTCGCAGCTGTTGGTGTCGTCGGTGTTGCAGCCATGACTGAGAGCTGCCCGCTTGCGCATGACGCGGGATGTAGGGCGGGTGTAACCCGCCACAGCAATGGCGGGTTGCAACCGTCAACCCGTAGCCCGGATGAAATCCGGGAAGCCCGTGCCCGCCACCCCCGGATTGCATCCGGGCTACGACAGCAATCGAGGTGTGTATGAACAACCTGATCGAGGTCAGCGGCCTCAGCAAGACCTTCACCCTGCACCAGCAGAACGGCGTCGTCCTGCAGGTGCTGCGTGACCTGAATTTCGCCGTGCGCGGCGGCGAGTGTCTGGTGCTGCACGGCCAGTCCGGCGCCGGCAAGTCGACCCTGCTGCGCACCCTGTACGGCAACTACCTGGCGGCCGGCGGCAGCATCCGCATCCGTCACCAGGGCGAGCCGGTGGAGCTGGTCGGCGCCGAGCCGCGCCAGGTGCTGGCGGTGCGCCGGCAGAGTCTGGGTTACGTCAGCCAGTTCCTACGGGTCATTCCGCGCGTGTCGACCCTGGACGTGGTGATGGAGCCGGCGCTGGCCCGCGGCTGGACGCGCAGCGATGCCGAGGCGCGGGCCAAGGCCCTGCTGAGCCGGCTGAATATCCCCGAGGCGCTGTGGCAACTGGCGCCGGGCACCTTCTCCGGCGGCGAGCAGCAGCGCGTCAACATCGCCCGCGGCTTCATGGTCGAGTGGCCGGTGCTGCTGCTCGACGAACCCACCGCCTCGCTGGACGACGCCAACCGCCAGATGGTGCTGGAGCTGATCAATGAGGCCAAGGCTGCCGGCAGCGCGCTGATCGGCATCTTCCACGACCGCATCGCCCGCGAGGCGGTGGCCGACCGTTACCTCGACATGAGCGCCGCCGCGGCGCAACCGGAGTACGTCTATGTCGTCTGAACAGATTCTCAGCAACGCCCGTATCGTCACTGCCGAGCGCGAGTTCCATGGCACCCTGTTGCTGCGTGACGGGCTGATCGCCGCGTTGGACGAGGGCGCCAGTCGCCTGCCGCAGGCCCAGGACCTGGGCGGCGATTACCTCCTGCCGGGGCTGGTGGAGCTGCACACCGACAACCTGGAAAAACACATGAGCCCGCGCCCTGGCGTGGATTGGCCGTCGACCTCGGCGGTGCTGACCCACGATGCGCAGATCGTCGCCGCCGGCATCACCACGGTGTTCGATGCGCTGGCCATCGGCGACATCAACCCGCGTGGCCGGCGCATGCAGCAGCTGCCGGCGATGATCGAGGCCATCGCCGCCAGCGAGGCGGCGGGGCAGACCCGCGCCGAGCACCGCCTGCACCTGCGCTGCGAGCTGTGCCACCCCGATGCCCTGACCATCTACCGCGACCTGGTGGAGCACCCGTTGGTGGCGCTGGTGTCGGTAATGGACCACTCGCCCGGCCAGCGCCAGTTCGCCAAGGTGGAGAAGTACCGCGAGTACTACATGGGCAAGTACCACCTGAGTCCGGCGGAGATGGAGGATTTCCTTCAGGAGCAGATCGCCAACTCGCGTCAGTACAGTGACCGCCAGCGTCGCGCCATCGTCGAGGACTGCCACGCCCGGGGTATCTCGGTGGCCAGCCATGACGACGCTACACTGGCCCATGTGCAGGAGTCGGCCGGCTTCGGCATGGCCATCGCCGAGTTCCCCACCACCCTGGAAGCGGCCAGAGCCAGCCACGAGTTGGGGTTGAAGGTGCTGATGGGGGCACCGAATGTGGTGCGCGGCGGCTCGCACTCCGGCAATATCGCCGCCGCCGAACTGGCGCGCCACGGCGTGCTGGATATCCTCTCCAGCGACTACTACCCGGCCAGCCTGCTGCATGCGGCCTGGCTGCTCGCCGGACAGGACAACGACTATGATTTGCCTGCGGCCATCGCCACCGTGAGCCGCGCGCCGGCCAGGGCGGCCGGACTGGATGACCGCGGCGAGATCCGCGTCGGCCTGCGCGCCGACCTGGTACAGGCCAGGGCGCATGGCCAGCAGCCGGTGATCCAGCAGGTGTGGCGCCAAGCACGAAGGGTATTCTGATGCAGGGCAGGTTGATCTATCTGATGGGGCCTTCGGGCTCGGGCAAGGACAGCCTGTTGCAAGCCGCGCGCGCGCCGCTGGAGGCGCACGGTTGCCGTTTCGCCCGGCGGGTGATCACCCGCAGCGCCGAGTCGGTAGGCGAGGACGCGCTGGGGGTCAGTCCCGCGGAGTTCGAGCGCCTGGAAGGCGAGGGCGCCTTCGCCCTGAGCTGGCGTGCCAATGGCCTGGCCTACGGCATCCCGCGCGAGATCGATGACTGGCTGAGCGCCGGCCAGGACGTGCTGGTCAATGGCTCGCGCGGTCATCTCGAAGCGGCTCGTCAGCGTTACCCGCAGCTGCTGGCGATACTGCTGCAGGTCGACGAAGCGGTGCTGCGCCAGCGCCTGCTGGCTCGCGGCCGCGAGACGCCGGAGCAGATCGAGCAGCGTCTGGCGCGTAGCCGCGAACTGCAGGCTGGCGTTGCTTCCTCCCCTCTCCCGCTTGCGGGAGAGGGGCCGGGGGAGAGGGCTGGCCAGGCTGACACCGTCATCCTCGACAACTCCGGCCCCCTGCAACAAACCGTCAGCCGCCTGCTGCACCTGCTCGACGAGATGCGTCGATGCGCCTGACCCTGCTCGGCACCGGCGATGCCCGCCAGGTGCCCGTGTATAACTGCAGCTGCCCGGCCTGCGATGCGGCGCGCGTGTATCCGGCGCGGCGCCGTGGCCCCTGCTGCGCGCTGATCGAATGCGGCGCGCAGCGCTGGCTGATCGACAGCGGCCTGACTGATCTCACCGAGCGCTTCGCGCCGCACAGCCTCAGCGGCATCCTGCAGACCCACTACCACGCCGACCACGCCCAGGGTCTGCTGCACCTGCGCTGGGGCCAGGGGCTGATCATCCCGGTCCATGGCCCGAACGACCCCGAAGGGCTGGCCGATCTGTACAAGCACCCCGGCATTCTTGATTTCAGCCAGCCATTCGCCGCTTTCGAGCGCCGTCAGCTGGGTGAGCTGAACGTCACCGCGCTGCCGCTGACGCATTCCAAGCCGACCTTTGGGTACTTGTTTGAAGGGCTGGGGTTCGAAGGGCAGGGCAGGCGTATCGCCTACCTCACCGACACGGTTGGCGTGCCGGAGGCCAGCTGCGACGAGCTTGAGCGTGCGCCGCTGGATCTGTTGGTGCTCGATTGCTCCACTGCGCCACAGCCGGTGGCGCCGCGTAACCACAACGACCTGACCCGCGCGCTGGAGGTCGTCGCGCGGTTGCAGCCGACGCAAGCGGTGCTGACCCATATCGGCCACGCCTTCGACGCCTGGCTGCTGGAGCACCCTGGCGCCTTGCCGCCTGGTGTCCAACTGGGCAGTGACGGGCTGGTGCTGTAACCCAGGCATTGGTGCATAGGGCGCCCAGATATTTGAGGTATGGCGCTCAGCAGCGATTGCCGCTCAACAACACCCGGCCGAAGCTGGCGCCAGGGTCCTGCGGGGTGATCGCCAGCAGGCGATCCATGCGCAGGCGTTGCTCGCCTTCTGCCGTGCGCACCAGTAGAAACTCTTCCTTGCTTGCCGTGGTTTCGGTGTTCAGAGCCTGGCCCTGCATGTGCGTGCCGTCGGTCAGTTCGATGTCCAGGCGGTAGCGGTGCAGGCAGGCGATCTCTAGGTAGTCGTAGAGATCGCAGGCCAGGGGTTGGTAGTCGTCCATCGAGTCGTCCTCCGCGTTGTTCTTAGCCTAGCCGAGGCTTGCGGCATTACCGGCTTCGCATGAAAAACGCCGCAATCCCCAGAGGGCATTGCGGCGTTTTTCGTTTCAGTGGCAGCGCCCTGCGTGGAGGCGATGCCTTGGCCTTACATCAGCGGGATGGTGTAGCTGACGATCAGACGGTTCTCGTCCAGGTCGCCGATGCTCGCGTTGGAACGCACCATCGCGTTACGCCAGCGCACGCCGAGGTTCTTCAGCGGGCCTTCCTGAATGATGTAGCTGATATCCACATCGCGTTCCCATTCCTTGCCGCTCACGCCGCCTACACCGTCGAAGCCGTCGCCGGTCACGTAGCGCACGAAGGCGGTCAGACCAGGAATACCGTAGCTGGCGAAGTTGATGTCATAGCGCGCCTGCCAGGATTTCTCGTCCTTGCGGGTGAAGTCGAGAATCTGGAGGTAGTTGACGATGTACGGATCGGTTTCGTTCAGGAACGGGAAGGCATTGTCACCACCCACCTTCTGATAGCCCACGCGGAAGGTATGGGCGCCGATGCCGGCCCAGAGGTTGACCGAGGTCAGGTCGTTGTCCAGCTTGCCACCGAGTTTGCGGCCGTTGTCCTGGGAGTCGAAATAGGCCAGGTTGGCGCCCAGCTTCCAGTCGCCGATTGGCTGCACATGGATCAGGTTGTACAGCTTCTGGTCGTAGATATCTTCCAGTTCGCCGTACCACAGGCCGACCGTGGTGTTGCCGCCGTTGAACTTGTAGTCGCCGCCGGCATAGTTGTAGCGATCGCTCCTGCCGCCCACGTTGGTGGCAGTGATGTCCTGGCGGTCGGTGGAGTTACGGAAATTCACTTCGCGCAGTTGCCCGCCGTTGAGCGTCAGGCCGTCGATCTCCTGCGAGGTCAGCATGCCGCCGGTGAAGACCTGGGGCAGCAGGCGCGAGTCGCCGGAAGCAACGATGGGCAGCTTGGGCATCAGGCCGCCAACCTTGGCCACGGTCTTGGAGATGCGCGCCTTGACCGCCCCGGTGGCTTCGGAATATTCGTCCGGCCCTTCGTTGCCGAACGCGTTGGGCAGCAGGTTGGTACCGGCGCGCTCGTCGGAGGAGTCCAGTTTCAGGCCCAGGCCGGCGTACGCGTCCAGACCAAAGCCAACGGTGCCCTCGGTGAAGCCTGATTCGGCCTTGAGTATGAAGCCCTGTGCCCACTCTTCGCGTTTGGATTGCTGAGCCGCGGTGGTGTCGCGCAGATCGCGGTTCATGTAGAAGTTGCGTAGTTCCAGGGTGGCCTTGCTGTCACCAATGAAGTCGGCGTGAGCCAGGCTTGGCATGGTGAGGCTGGCGCCCAGCGTGGCGAGAGCCACGGCGCGGGCGAGGGGAGTCTTACTCATTATTGTTGTCTCCTCGTTGTTATTGTCAGCTCGGCCACGATGTGACCGGCCAGTTACGGCGCGATGAAATAAAACACTTCGCCGAGGAGTCGACTCTAAGACTTTAGTCTGGCGGGGCGGCCAAGCCAGCCGGCACCCGGAGGCCCGGAGCCTCTAGGTCGGGTGCTCGCGGGAAATGTGGCCGTTTCACCGCAAGTCTGAAAAAACTCGTTCGAGCCGAGTGAAAGGGCAATCAGGCAGGGACCGTTGGTCGATATAGGGCTAAAGCTTGCCTCCTGACGGCCGTTAAGTTCGGCAGATAACCTACTTGGGTACCTCGTCATGAAACCTCTGGCCTCGCTCAATCCTTCCGCCGCTCGCACCGCGCAAGCCAGTCAGTCCATCGCTGCGCGCAACAATGCTGTCGACCCCCAGGCCACGCTGGCCAATCGGCTGGCCGAGAAGCTCGGCCTGCAGCCGGGCGCACTCAATGGCAAGCGCGATGACTTCAGCCCCGAAAAGGTCGCGGAGCGGGTGCTGGGTTTCATCGAGCAGCGCATCCAGAGCGAGGCGGCCGCCGGTGCCGATCCCGCCAAGCTGGAGAAACTGCTGTCGCAGGCCCGTGAAGGTGTGGAGAAGGGCTTTGCCGAGGCACGCAAGATTCTCGATGGCATGGGCGTACTGAAAGGCCAGGTGGCCAGCGATATCGATGACACCTACAAGCGCATCCAGGACGGCCTGGGCGATCTCGACAAGCGTTTCGGCGCTGCGGCGTCGGGTGTCGGCGACAAGGTGGCGGTGGCTGGTTATCGCGAGCGCTTCAGCGCGGTGGCCGAAACATTCGATCTTTCCGTCACCACGCGCGATGGCGATCGCCTGCGCATTTCCGTGGCGCAGGCTTCGGCCAGTTGGTCGCAGAGCAGTTTCGCGGCGTCCAGCGATGGCAAGAGCAGCACCCTGGTGGGTGCCAGCCAGTCCGGCAGCATGCGTATCGGCGGTTGGCAGGTGAATGTCGAAGGCGAGCTGGACGACGACGAGATCAAGGCGCTGGAAAAACTCTTCAGCCAGGTGCAGGAGCTGTCCGACAAGTTCTACGCGGGTGATCTGGCCGGGGCGTTCGACCGGGCCATGGCGCTGGAGATGGATGGCGAACAACTGGCGTCGATGTCGCTGCGCCTGACCCAGACCACCGTGCGTCAGGCGACCGATGCCTACGGCGCGGTAGCCGGGCAGGGCGCCAGTGCGGTGAATGCCGGGCTGCAGGAATATGCGCAGGGCCTGCTCGACGCGCTGCGCAGCGCCAACGACCTGGCGCAGAATGCCGGCGGTGTGCTCAAGGACCTGCTCAAGGGCGGCTTCTCGCTGGACGAGCGATTCGACCTGCCGCGTCTGGAGAAGGCCGACAGCCTCAACCGCAGCCTGATCGACGGCCTGCAGTCGCTGCTCGCCGGTCAGTCCGACAAGGGTGCCGGCGCGAGCTGACACCTGCCGGTGCTAGACTGCGTACCTTGCTGAGAACGAGGTGCGCTCATGACGCCTGAATGCCAACTTTTCGGAACCCTGGGCTGCCACCTCTGCGAGGTGGCAGAGGCGTTGCTCATGCCGTTCGTCGAGAACGGTCTGCTGGTCGAGCTGATCGATATCGCCGAGCACGAGGGCATGGTCGAGCGCTACGGCTTGCGCATTCCCGTGTTGCGCCGTTGCGACACCGGGAACGAGTTGAACTGGCCGTTCGACGCCGAGCAGGTGGTGGCTTTTCTGCGCTGAACAACCTGTGGAGCTGAATCGCAGGCAATAAAAAACCCGCCGGTTAAGGCGGGTTTTTGATTTGGTCGAGAGACAGGGATAGAACCTGTATCCTATCGGCTTGTTTTTAAAGGCTTCTCAGTAGTTCGATTTTTTAAGGGATACAGCAGGGGATACATTGTGTCCGCTCCTGGCCCATTTCAAGCGGGTAAATCGGCTATCGGTTTCGCTCTAATTCCGTGGCAGTGCGGGCGCCGAACTCCCGCAGCAGGAACAGGTAGTCGGGGCGCCGCGCGCCATGCTTGACCGCACAGCGATCGAGGTAGAGAAGCCAGGCATCTTCGCTGGCTTTGTCGGCGGCGGTCGGCGTGTCGGGTGGCATCAGCGATCCCTGTAGCCCGAAGGGCTCGTCCCAGGTGCTGTAGCGATAGTCGACCTCGGCCCAGTCGTACAGCGTTCCACCTGGGCCGAAGCCCTGCATGCCGTTCGGCTCCGCGCCGCCCTCCAGCAGGATGCGCATCAGCTCGACGCTCTGGGCCAGCATGGCGGTGTGCAGGGCGGTCATGCCCTCATCACCCGGCCGGTTGGGATCAGCGCCCAGCTGCAGGAGAAGGCGCAGCATGTCGGCGGCGAATGCCGGGACCGAGTCGAGGAGGGTGAACGCGGAAACGGCACGATCAAGCAGGGGCTCCCCGTCATCCAGCGCATTCAGATCCGCGCCGGCCTGGGCCAGCTGTCGTACCCGCTCGAAGTCGCCGGCGGTTGCCGCGTCCAGTAGTTCCGGCGCGGTGGTGTCGTTTGCCATTCTGCCCTCCCTGAGTATCTGAGTACGGTAGCCGCGTCCCGTTTGAAGTTGGGAGAACGCGAGAATGCTCAGTCTCTTTGGCGCTCACCGTTCAGGTGCATTTCGATAAGGCTAATTGCGGCTGGAGCCATCTGATCTGCGTACCGGACTAGCGGCCGTACCCGTTCTAGGAGTCGGTTGCCGCGGTGGGCAAATGCTCGGCAGTCCCAGTATGGGGAGACATTATCCCGGTACATGTCGACTTGGGCTGCATACAGGCCAAGCGTTTCAATGTATTGCTTCAGCAGGCCAGGAAGTTGTGGGGTGGGAGTTAGTAGCTCTTGCCCATTGAGAACGTGAACAAGTTGCTGCGAGGCGCCGAAGGTTTGTTGCTCGATAGCCTGCAGATCACTAAATAGCTCGTTAAGTGCGCGCACATGCCTGTCAGCGATCTGTGCATCTTCGACTTGCTGCAATTGCTCACCTTGCAGCCACAAGGTCAGGATGACACCTCCAAAGGTTAGAAGCCCCAGCAGCGGCCCGGCAACACCTCCAAAATAGCTACCGAACTTGACCAGATCCTCATGGCTCAATCCCACCAGATGGTTTGGAAGCAGAAAGTAGGCGCAAGTTGCCCCGGCAATTATCAGTAGTGCCAAGCCCATGATGCCCAGAGCAATCCATTTCATCCGCGTGTCTCCTTTCTGCTACAGGGGTAAAGGTTTCTGCGATGATGCGCCAGGCTACATTGTCCTACCAGTTCCAATGGATTTTTCTAGAGCAACCTAGTCAAGGTGAGGCCTCAGTGGATGATCGCCCCGGAAAGCTCCCGGTATCGGACGCCATAGACGACATTCAGCTCGGCGATCATCGCTTCCGACTCGGCGGCGCTCACCAGCCAGCACAGAAACAGCGCTCGCATGACTCCGGTGGCCAAATCGGCATTGAACTGCAACTGCTGCAGGTCGGCGGCCTGTTCCTGGCAACGGGCAAGCCACTGCACTATCTCGCGAGCGGTCAGCGGCCGCTTTCCGAACGCCTCGATAAGTTCAGGCCCGAGGCCGAGGTAGTCCTGCGCGGCCGGCCGGTCATTCTTCTGGTTGGTCACGTTCGTTCCCCTTGCTGCGTCGGTATGCAGTTGTGCGCCCGCTCTTCGGGCGCGTTGCTGCGGTGGTTGGTCAGTCGTGCTCGACGTCTGCATCAGGCCAGCGCCACCGTGCCCCGCTGACGGCTTCGCTGTGCGTTATCGGGTCGCCGATCATGATGCAGAGCGGTTTTCCGTCTCGGGTGATGCGCCAGTGGCTGCGCCGTTCCTGTCCGTCGTTTGCCGCCAGCTCGGCCAGTAGTTCGAGACGGTGGGTCTTGATGTACTTGCGCACGTCCGGAGTGAGCTTCGAGGCTGGGGATACGACCAGGCGTTTCCCCGTGACCTTGGCGGTCAGGCCATGTGCACGGAGATAGTCGGTAGCTGCGCTCATCAGAAAACCTCCACATCGCTTTCGTCCCATTCAGGGGCACTTTCTTGAGGGGGTATTTCATCCGTGACAACGTGACAACCCGCGTCACTGCTGGGCTGTGACGCTTTTTTATCCGCGACAGAGTGGCCCGGTGTCGCGGATAAAAAATCGCTAGAGGCCGCGCCATTGCTGGGTTGTCGCGCTGTCGCGGATGGAAGGGGGGTATCGGTGAGCAGGTACCGACCGAAGGCATCGAGGAAGCTGCCGAGGTCGTAGCCCTTCTTGTTGGCTGAGCCGATCCGAATGTCTTTCGACTTGATGCCGAAGTCAGAGAGCTTGGCCGATAGTTGCCGGGGGGAGATGGGCTTGCCGCGGTTCCAGGTCGCCCAAGGCGCTTCCTCATCGGCGACCAGTGCTTCCAGCAGATCCGCGCTGAAGATCTTGCTGGCCTTCTTGGTGTCGAAGACCGCTTTCACGTCGGCCAGCAGCTCGGCGCCGATGCTCGGCGCTTCGCCCTCCAGGCCGTGCAGCGTGATGGCGGCATTGCGGGCCGATTTCGGCCAGTGCTCGCCGGCCGCCTCTGCGATCGCTAGCAGAGGTTCCCAGGCATCGTTGGCGCGGTCGTTCAGGCCGGTGATGGGCGTTGGCCTGGTCCGTTCGATGGTCTCGCAGTTGTCCAGAGCGAAGCGCGCCAGACGTGAGCGCAGCCGCTCCCAGAGCATCGGGTCGGAGTGGCGTAGGCTTTCTACGCTTTCGCCGGCGGTACGCCGGCGCAGGCGCAGCGGCACGCTGCGATCGGCCAGGGTGTCGGCGATCTTGCCGATACCGCACAGCGCCTTGGCGCCCCACACGTTGAATGGGGTGGGCATGTGATCATCGCCAACGCAGCGGATGACGATGGCGCTGTCTCGGGTGAAGCCGGCATTGAGGATGCCTCGGGCATCATCGTGCGCGGCCAGGAAGGCGTCCACCTCGTCGATCAGCAGCGTCGGCGCCCATAGCTCGATGGAGCGGAACAACGCCGCCGGCGCAATGTTCGAGACCTGCAGAGGCCGATGCACCAGCTTGCTCAGGGCTGTTAGCAGAATGCTCTTGCCACAGCGCTTCTCTGGTGCGGTGATGTTGGCGATCGGCGCCACCTGCACCACGTCGACGAACCAGGTGAAGGCTGCCCACAGTGCGGCCGCGCGTAGCGTCTCCTTGTCCGCGATCACATGGCGCGCCAGTGCGTGGGTTATGTCGTCCAGGAGGTCGGCGCCATCCACCGGGCTGGCCCAGGGCTCGACTTCGGTGAAGATTCCGGCATTGGCTGCCGGCTGACCTTCCTCTCCACCAGGTGCGGTCAGCCGATCGAACTCCGACATGCTGACCATCCGAGCGTCCTTCACCTGCAGGCGCAGGCGGGCAAAGGCTGCAGGATCTCTCCCGCGCATGGCGCGCAGCTGCTCGAGCATGGCCGGCTCGAAGAGCGCTCCGGCGTCACTGGACAGGTTATGCAGTGCCTCTTGGATCGGGCTCTTGGCTTTCAGCTCAAGCGAGCTCATGCGCAGCCTCCCAGGTGGCCAGGTCGTTGAAATCGGTCAGCGTCTCGGGCGCGTCTAGCGGCCAGGCGGGGAAAGTGACGAGGGCGCCGACGGCGGCCGCTGCAGCCATTGCGGCAGTTCTGCCTGGGTTGCCATCTGTCTGCCTGTCGTCGTCTCCGGCGATCACTAGGTCGGTGGCTGGGTACTTGGCGCGTAGCGCCTGGGTGACGGACAGGAGGTTTCCGGCATTCATGGCGCAGGCCACAGCGCAGCCGCTGTGCTGGTGCAGCGTGGCGCCAGTCGCCCAACCTTCGCAGATGTAGAGCTGCCGCCCGGGCTCAATGCAGCCGAGCGGCGAGTAGCAGCCCTTCACCTGGCCACCCGGCAGGAATCGCTTCTTGCCGTCCGGTCCAATGCGTTGCAGGTTCACCAGTCGGCCGGCGTGGTATAGCGGTACCAGCAACTCGCTCCCGCGCTGCCGCAGGGCGTGGGGGCGCACTTGTTTGGCGGCCAAATAGGGATGGGCCGGGTCGGCTCGGCGGGCTTCTCGCCACAGCCTGGACGCTCGCTCGGCGGCGGCCTGCTGGCGCTGTTGCTGTTCGGCTTCCCGCTGGCGCCTGGTCTGCTCGATGCGCTGGCGCATTTGTTCGGCCTCCAGCGGGCTGGCTGGCTCCCGGATGGACCAGGTGTGCGAGCTGCCGGCCTTCCAGCTGCCGAAGCAGCCCGAGGCGATGCCATCGGGGTACAGCACATACCAGCCGTTTATGCTGCCTGCGCGGTCGCTGGGGACGTGGAAGCGATGAATCTCACCATCTGCCCGCGGCAACCAGTCGAGCTGGCCGAATGCCTCCTGCAGAGCGTTCTGGAAGGCGATTTCCACTTTCTCCAGGGCGAGCGAGGCCGTCGGCGCAGAGGCGCCGTTTTTTCGGTTCATTGGGTTATTCCTCTGGCTTGATGGCTACAGCGAGTTGGCTCATGTCTGAAGCCCAGGCCTCATACTTGGTTCGTCCCAGTGCAATACTCATGGCCGAACCTCCTTTACGCTGATCTTCTGGCCCAGGGTGGTGGCCGCGAACTGCTCCAGATCCTGAGCGAGGAAGTCCACCTGGCCGGCGATGACTTCATGGGCCTCGGCCACCTGGTGCTGCGCGGCGGTGATCAGTTGCATCAGGGCAGGGTCGCTGCAGGCCGCGCCGATCGCCTGCAACTGCGTGCGGATGGTCTGCAACTCGACGCGAGCAACTGATCGCACGTCGACTACACCAATTGCCAGGGAGGTGAGGTCAGACATGGTCCACCTCCTGAGCTTCCAGGGCGCGAGCGCGGGCCATGGCTTGGTTGTAGCGCCGGAGGCGGACGGACAAGGAGGAGTTACCGCGAAGCGCAGCGAGTGCGCGTGCTTTCCACGCTGCGGCGTGAGACGCAGACGGATTGGGGGCGTGGTGGTGCATCATTGGTGAAGCTCCTTTCGTTGAGGAGCTGCTACCGTTCGCGGCCAAGCGAAGGATGGTGGCAGCTGTACGCGGGTTGGCCGACCGGGACGAAAGGGGCCCGGCACACCCGAAGGTGTCCCGCGCACAGTTGCCATAAATCGCGGGCAACAAAAAAGCGCCCGTGTACTGCTTGGCGCTTGTGCGCCTCTCGTTACTCGACCGGCCAAGGTCGGCCGCGGGACTTACCGCGACTGGCGAACCATAGCGCCACTCGCCGCCAGTATCAACTACAAGATTGCCGGAGGCGTGTTGCTGTTTCGGGCCTCCAAACGCTGCCTTACCCAGGTTTTCATCTCGCTCAACAGAAACCCAATTGGCGCACTTTGGTGCGTAGAGTCGGTTAGCGGCACCGGCTGCGGAAAGTCTCCCGCCGCTATGAGTCTGTAAACGCTCGTCCTTGAAAGCCCGGTCATTCTCAGCACTTCCGGCAGACGGATAAGCACGTAATCGTCTGGTAGCGTGATTGGTAATTCTTGTTCCATGGCGTACCGTCCAGTGTTTTCTCGGGGATACTTGCATCACTGTAGACGGCGTCATCGCAATGCCTTCATGACTGCGATGGTTGGTATAGGTGCTCATGCGTCACCCCCTTGAGGGGCTTGCTGCGCCAGGCGGACTTGAAGGGCTTGCCGGCGTTCGATCAGGGAGTGGCCGCCGTTGATCAGGATCTGATCCATCGCGCGCAGGTTCTGCAGGGTGGCGGCATTCACCATGCCGGCGAAGGTCTCGGCCGCGCTCTCTGGGGCTGAGGGCTGGTTGGTGGCCTTACCGCCGTTTTGCTCGGCCAGTACCTGATCGACGAACTCAGCCAGCGGGCTCGGTCGCCAGGTTTCTCCGCGGCATTCGGCCCAGCGAGCCAGACCAGCAGCCAGGTCAGGATGCACCCACAGGCCGGCGGCGTGATCGCGGACGCCATTGCCAGCAATGCCTGGCGCTGCTGGAGTGTGGCCGCCAACTGTTCCAGGGACGCGGCGGATGATGCCGGCTGCGGCCAGGTCGCGCAGAAAGTCGGGCTTGTGCCGCGCACGGATCTGAATATCCCGCCATTGGGATGGCAGGGGGCGGCCGTTGTGCGCAGCGATCTTCTCCATTCTCGAGAGGGTGTCGTCGAGCAACAGATGCTCTTCGACGGAGCGGCCGAAGCGGATGGCCAGCAACGAGGCGTTGACCAGGCCGTCGGCCGGGTCGAGGGCGAGTACGTGTTGCCCATGATGGTGGATGGCGAGGCTACTCATGCTTGGGTCTCCTGATCGCGTTTGACGATCCGGGCGGCGCACCATGCTTGAATTTCACCCAGAACGAAGCCCACAGGGGCTCCCCGTAAATTGCTGTCGCTCAAAGGTACTTGGCGTGGAAAAGTTGGGTCGGATGCAATGCGCTTGTAAATCGTGACCCGACTGAGGCCAGTAAGAGCGCTCACATCTTGAATGCGGATCAGAGTGGTCTCTGGGTTGGCAAGCTGTATTGCTGCGAGAGAGGAATAGTCGTTTGACTTCGTGTTCATAGCTGTTTCCTGATGTTGGTTCGTACAGGAACAGCTTGCGGGATGGAGGGGAGTGGGCCGCAAAGTGGGAAAGGTGGTCTATTTCCCCCGTCCGGCGTACTTGTCGCTGTCCGCCATGCGTACGCGGCCGCTACTGGTCGCTACTTTCCACGCTTTGTCAAAGGTGGCCGCAGTGAACTGCTTGGGGGTTGCGAGGCAGAGGCTTTTGATAGCGGTTTTGCCACCATAAGGGATGTTCAGCGGGGCATACCCAAGCTTTTTGCAGCTTGCGAGTATTTGGCCAATACGTGCTTCAACCAGCGTTGGTTCGCTACTGATGAGGGCCTCGACTGACTGTTCCACTGAGCTTAGGCAACCTGATACGTCGCCCCTGACAAAGTCGAGGAGTTGTTGTGGTGTGCAGGGAAAGGTCAGGCGATGCTCATTTTCGGCGAGCATATCGGGCTGCTGCCAAACCGGAGCTTCAGCAAGCTGGTCGGCCGTCCAGCCTTTGAAAGACACGCCGCGCTCGGAGATCAAGTACTGGCCATAGCTGCCTAGGCCGACGCCAGTGAGCTTCATCCACGCGCTGATATCGATCTCGCCTGTCGGTAGGTTTGGCAGCTCACGCTTCTCCCAGTCATCTCGCTGGTCGGTGAGCTCTCTGAGCATGTCTGTCAGTTGCTTACCCACGATGAATAGGCCTCGCATGTGATGCATCAAGTAAACCATTGCCTGCGTGACAGTGAAAGCCCGCACATTAGCGCTTGCGCGTATCGGCCAGTGACATAACCAGAGCCCTCGAATCAACGGAAAAGAGGGCTATCAGATGCCTGCAATCGACGAAGGCTGGGGAATGCCCAGCCGGCAACGCAAGGAGCGGCTGGAGGAGTGGCGCAGCACGGGAATTGGTGCGGGGCTCCAGGGTGGCGAGATCTATGCTCGCCGCGGCTCGGCTGGCGGGGTGGAACTGACCAATGACTTGGCCACTCCTACGGCTTCCGCATCCGCAACTCCAATGCCCCAAGGCGGCATGCGCCAGAACGTACCCGCGATCGCTGCCAACATGCCCGACGATCTGCCGCTGACGCAGCGCGGGTCGATCAACAACCTGGGCAACGGCCTCGGTACCTTCAGCCAGATGCAGCCGGGAGACAGTCAGCTGGCCATCGAGCGGTTCGGCCGGGCAAACGAAATTCGCGCCCAGACCCTTCAGAATGAGAGGCGCGGTGGAGGGCTGACGATCATTCCTGACTCATCCCGTACGCCAACTCTGGGCGATCACCAGCGAGCCAGGCTTGAGGAGCGCCAGGCCAATACTGAGTTCACCAGGCAGCGAACCCAGCAAAGCATCATCTCCGGCATGGATGAGCGTTTCACCGGCCAACTGGAGCGGCAGCGCCTGCAGCAGCAGATCCAGGCCGGCGACATCGATATCAAGCGTCAGCAGGCACTGGGCGGCATCCTGGCTGGTCTCGATGATCCTGCCTTGCAGGGCGACGCCCGTGCCCAGGCTGAGCGCAGCTATCTGCTGCAGACCGCACCGAACGCCTATGCCTCGCTGCAGGGCAAGGGCTCGAACCCTCTTACTGCGCCTGTCCAGAGGCTGGAGGACGAAGATCTTTCTGCCATCGGCAGTGCCATGACGATGAACACCGAGCTCTCTCGTATCGACAAGCAGATCGCCAGCGGCGAGCTCAATCTGGGGCTTTTCGCCAACGCCAAGAGCACTGCATTGAATGCCATTGGCGCCGGTGATCAGAACGCCCGCAACTATGCATCCCTCAACAGCACGCTGGAAAAGCTGCGCAACGAAAGTCTGCGCTTGAACACCGGCGTCCAGACCGAAGGCGATGCTCAGCGCGCCCGGAATGAGTTGGTGACCAATCTGAAGAGCCCGGAACTGGTCAGGCAGCGACTGGCTGAGATTAGCGCGCTGAACGAGCGAGCGATCGCCATCCGTACTGGGATTATCAACAACCGCCGCACTGGGCAGGGGGCTGCCCCCTTGGATGTTGACTCTGTACTGGGGCGTGAGGTGCCGACCTCTGCTCAGTCGCGCTCTGCCTCTACAGGGCATCCGGTACCGATTGAAACCGACGGCGATTATGAGGCGCTTCCGTCTGGGGCGTTGTTCGTCGCCCCCGATGGCACCACTCGGAGGAAGCCATGATGGCCGGTTGGAAAGATGCCCCTCTGGTGGAGGGAGAGAGCGAGCAGCAGCCAGCATGGAAAAGCGCCCCGGTTGAACAGCCAGCAGGACAGCAGAGTGCGGATGCAGGCATCGGTACCGGCCGCTCGCTGCTGCGTGGCATCAACGATGGTCTGACCTTGGGCTTTGCCGACGAGGTCAGTAGCGCTCTGTCGGCAACACTGAACCCTGTCATCGGAAGTGGCAATGACGGTGATACCTGGCGTGAGCGCTACGATCGCAACGTCGAGGGCGAGCGGGCACTTGATCGCCAGGCGCGTGAGAAGAACCCCATGGCCAGCGCCGCCGGCGGCATCACTGGTGGTCTGCTTCCTATGTTGGTCACGGGTGGGGCTTCTCTGCTGCCATCGGCAGGCCGTACCGCCGCTGGGCCGGTATCGCGTGCGGCCTCTCAGATGCCAGTTGCCCAAGCCGCTCCTAGCATTCTGCGAACTGCTGGTGAGGGCGCCGCTGTCGGTGGTGCATATGGTGCTGCCTACGGCCTCGGCTCCGCTGAAGGCGATTTGCTGGAGCGACTGCCGGGTGCTGTTGACGGAATGACCACTGGCGCTGCAATCGGCGCCGGTATTCCCCTGGTCATGATGGGTGGTCGTGCTGCCACCGGTGCCATGCGTTCGCCGGAGCGCTCGGCTGTGCAGCAGGTAGAACGTGCGCTGGAGCGTGATGGCATGACCGTCGACCAGTTCCGCCGCCAGGCCGATGATCTGCAACAGCGCTACCCGGGTGCTGCCATGCCTGCCGACGCTGGAGGAGAGAACGTCCAGGGGCTGCTTGAGCGCGTGGCGCAGACGCCAGGCGCTGGCCGCTCGCAGGTCATCCCTGCACTGACGGAACGGCAGCAAGCCCAGCCGCAGCGAATCACCGAGGCGCTACAGGATCTGACCAAAAGCGAGCGCGACAGCTTCAGCCGTGCAGCCGAAGATCTTGGCCGTGCCACTGGCAGCCAGCGCAGCGCCTATCAGGCAGTGGAAGAGGCGATGGCGCAGCGCGCCCGAGACGCCCAGCCGCTGTACGCCAAGGCCTATCAGGAGCCGGTACCTTGGTCGAATGAGCTTGAAGAACTGTTCAAGCGTCCTGCCATGCAGGAGGCCTATCGGGCTGCCGAACGCCGCGCCGGTAATGAAGGTCGGGACTTCTACGGCAAGTTCATCGACTTGAAGGAGGACGGTTCCTTCACGGTGCGGAGCGTGCCGAGTACCGGTGATCTGGACTTCATCAAGAAGACCCTCGACTCCAAGGTCGGCACCCTCGAGCGCGCCGGCGACTACAGCGAGGCCCGCGTCATCAAGGGCATCCGCACCAAGCTGCTCGACATGATGGACGCCGCTAGCCCGACCTATCGCGAGGCCCGGGCGGCCTGGGCGGGGCCGAGTCAATTTATCGATGCGGTGGAGAGCGGTCGGACGATCCTGAGCCGGAACATCAGTGCCGAGGAGCTTGCTGCCAACCTGGGGCGGCTGAGTGCTTCGGAGCTTGAAGGTTTCCGCATCGGCGCTGTGTCGGCGATCGTCAACAAGATGGGCAACGACCCAGCGAAGATGGCCGACGTAACCAAATACCTGCGCAGCAAGGAAATGCGCGCCAAGGTGGCGGCCATGCTGTCGGACGATGCTGCCCGCCAGCGCTGGGGGGATCTGCTGGACTTCGAGGTGAGCGCATCTACCACGGCCGGGCGCAGCCTGGGCAACAGCGCCACCGCACGCCGCGCAGCCGAAATGGCGGATGCCAACAGCATCGGCGGGGATCTGGTGCTGAGTGCGCTGGCTGGGACGCCTGTCGGGAATCTGTTCAGCCAGTTCGTTGGCAAGGCCGGCCGCAGCCTGCGCGATACCGTTCGCGCTCGTTCTGATCGGGCTGTTGCTGATGTGCTGACTCGTCCTGATGGGCTTGGCCAGGCGCAGCGAGCTGCAGCGGAGGCCACCAGGTCGTCAGCGCCGCCCTTGCTGATCACTGGCGGGGCCAGTGCTGGCGCCGTCCAGGGTTCGACCGGACGTGAGGCCCGCCCTACGGTGCAATCGCTTCTGCCGACCGTACGCGCGCGCATGCGCACCGACTATCCGCTAGATGCTGACGAAATAGCGCGGGAGACGGGCTCCACCCGGGCCGCGGCCAAGCAAGCGATCGCCCTTGCGCAGCGTGAGCAGCAGGCCATGGCCAAGACCTATAAGAGCGTGCCGGGAGCCAACCAGGCTCGGCGTGGCCTGCTCGATCCTGATGCCTACACAGTGGCCAAGACCGGCGACCGTGAGTGGCGCATTCAAGCGAAAGCAGAGTAGGGGGCGAGATGAAACAGCATCATGACGACGTGTTCTGCCATCAGGAGCTTCCGTTGACTTTGCCGGTAACGAAAACGGCCAAGGAGTGGGCCGAGGAGTTCGGCTTGAAGTGGGATACCGTTCGGCAGCGTCGGTACCGTGGCTGGTCGTGGAGCGAGGCGCTTAATCCAAAACTGCGCCGCTCGACGTTCAATGATCGAGGGCTGCACTGATGGATATCTTGGAGAGAGCCGGGGCACTCGACCGTCTCCCCAAAACTGGGGACACCCAACGCGCGCTAGAACTGGTGCGCGCGGCGTTGGATCAACTGGCTGCAGAGGTGGAGACAGAAGCGAGAGAGTTGGCAGGGCCTGAGCTTCGCCTGCAGCAGTCGCTCGCTCTGCCTGGGCGAGCTGTTGTGCTGCGTGACCTCTCGATCGCTTTGCGAGAGCTGATCAGCCTCGAGCGCTGGCAGCTTGGGCTGGACAGCGCTCGGGGTGGGCAGTTGCTCGAGGTGTTGAGGGCCCTAGCAGCGAATGCCTTTCGGCCTGGTACCGCCGTGGAGGCCCAACCTGATGGGCAGTAAGCAGGCTTTCGACTGGGAAGCGATCGAACGCGACTACCGCGCCGGTCTGCTTTCCATTCGAGAGATCGCCGGCCGCCATGGCTGCACGCACACAGCGATCGGCAAGCGGGCCAAGGCCGAAGGGTGGGCGCGCGACCTGAAGGCGAAGATCCGGGCGAAAGCTGATGCACTGGTTTCCAAACGGGAGGTTTCCAGCGAGGTTTCCAGCAAATCGGCGGAAACTGAGCGGCAGATCATCGAGGCCAATGCCGAGGCCATCGTCAACGTGCGGATGGCGCACCGGGCTGATATCCGGCGTTCGCGCGGCCTGACCAACAAGCTGCTGGAAGAGCTGGAGCAACTGACTGATCATCGCGACCTGGCCGAGTCGCTGGGCGAGATGATGCGCAGCCCGGACGCCTTCGGGAATGACCGGCTGAACGACCTTTACCACAAGATTATCGCGCTACCGAATCGCACCAAGATCATGCGAGAGTTGGCCGAGACTTTGAAAACACTGATCACCCTGGAGCGCCAGGCATACAACCTCGATGAGCAGGAGCATGAAGAGCCCTACGAGGAACGGTTGCGACGATTGTTGGGGGGTGGCTAAGGCAGCGGTCTCACTGGGCATGAACGGGCGCTGATAGCCCTATGGCGCCCAACGATAAGTACAACGAGCTGCTGAGGAAAAGAACGCCTGCATACCCTTGAGCACTTTGTTTCGTGGCTTGAGGCCGTTGTCGAGGATGGCAAAAGGCTGGCATGATCTGTTCCCACTGAGAACAACTCAGAGGCCAAGGGAATGAGCAGCAGCACCTACGATCGTGAGGTTTTCAAGGAGGCCAGGCTCCTGCATGAGGTGCCTTATCTGAGTCGTTTTAACGACCAGGACGAATACCTTGAGATGGAGACCTTCATCCGCGCCGCAGCCGCCGCTGGCCTAGTGGATTACCTGGTCTGCCTTCTCTATGACACTCGGGCCTGCTTCTGCGATATCGAAACGGTCGAGGGGCTCACCGCTGATGACCCCGAGGGCCAGCGCCTGATCCAGGCCGCCACCGACCACATTTCCCAGTTTCATCTGCTCGGGGCCATGGGCCACGGCAGATAGCGCGCGCGGCAAATTTTGGTGCTGCGGTAATAACAAGATTAATGAGCCTAAAGGCTGCTATGAAGAGATTTGGCAAAAAGCAAAAAAAGCTATATGAGTTTGTTGAATGGCTCTATATTGGTGCGTCAGCATTTGCGGCTTTGCTAGGGTGGATAAATAGCGTCAAAGAAACGGACACTTGGATAAGTGATAGACCGGTTGTTTGGCATGTTATTGAAATAGTTCAAAAATACAGTTTTTATCTCTACTTGTTCGTTGGTGCGGTTATTGCCTTTGGTTATTTCTATAGGCGTTTTGGTGATCCATGGGTCATGGAGAAACTAAAATTTACACTCGATCAGTATCAGTACAAGGCTTTTTCTGCTAGTACGGCACCAACTGATCATAATCGTGTCACATTGTTCAAACACACCGAGAATTGTTTATTCGCCAAACATTGGAGCGCAAAACATTGGTGGAAGCCTTGGGGTGACTGCCCGCGTGGTTCTAATTACTTGGTGCCGTTTCTCCGGTCTGGGCATCTGTCCCAGAATACCAAGGCTATTTTTTATGCGCCTGATGACAGTGACAAAGCGGAGGGCGTTGCAGCTCTCGCATGGGCAGCAAAGCGAACTGTCATGCAGGACAACTTGCCAGAATTGAAGGCTACGTCGGGTGACGTTGCAGTGAGGAAGTATGCAAATCGTACGAATTCTAACCCTGACATGGTGAGAAAGTATCTTGCAGAAGGGAGACCCCTGCCACGGTCTATAGCTGCTATACCTATAGAATCAGGAGGGAAAATATGGGGTGTTGTCGTGCTGGATAGCAGGGACCCCAAAGGCGTTACTGATGAGGCAGTGAACGACTATCAGGTGGTTATTTCACTTATTGGTCAGTTGCTGGAGAAAGCCTAATGTCAAATGCATACAATGCAGAATGGGTGGCAGTACCTCAGGGTGATATAAATAAGCCCGAGCGAGTTTATAAGGATGGCGCCGGCTTTCAGTTTATGCTAGCTCCGTCGGATATACCTGTCGCTTTTAGAATATTGATGGAGCCTGAGTGCTCCCCAAAAACGATGATCGTTGAATTCAAGTATCTTTCCGCACCGGAGGATACAACGCTCGTTTCCCATCAAGATGGAGTGACGGCCGAAGTGGGTAAGCTCTCAATGAAGCTTTACCGTATGTATGTTGACCTAGCAACGGTAGCGGCCCGTGTTTCTAATACGCTTGATGAAAAAATTGATTTCGCAATTCCGGTAATGTCTCATTCTGTGGAGAAATTTGGACATGATGGTAAATTGCGCAGTGGAAACGCCGATGCAGTCAAACGATTAATCAATATAAAGAGTTCTTTTCTTCACAGTGCTTGTGGTTGATCTGGCTCTTATTTGCAACCCACGCCCCGGACTTGCGCCGGGGGGTATTTGTGTGATTGGCGGTTTCTCGTTAAGAACTCTACGATTTCAATGCCAGGACGGCAGCAGCCACGAAAAGGAGTTCGGCCATGCCCATTCTTCGCTATCTCTGCGTTGCCCTCGCTTCTGCCCTGGTGGCTGCTTATGCGGCCATCTGGCTTGCCAGCCCTGCGCCGCTTGAGCGCACCACCGCCACCATACCGCCGCTGCGCGTTGCCCAAGGCGGCAACCTGATCATTTGGGGCGGCTGGCGCACTGTTGAAGGCTATGATCACGGCACCACCACCGGGGTGGAAATCATCTGCAACCGCGAGTGGCAAACCTGCCTGGAGGCCTACGCCTCGTTGCTGTACCACGACACGGGCGAGGACCTGGCCGCTCAGGCGTTCGACTACGAGGTGACCACCTGGGATGACCAGCGCGTGGTGGCCATCGACAAGGACGGCATGGGCGAGTGCCTGGACCGCATTTTGAATGTGGACCTTGTGGGCGAGGGCGCCACGTTGGAATGGCGCCCCGGTGAGGGGGAGTGCGAGGGCGATACCGGCAAGGCGGTGCTGGTGGGTGACCCACTTTAACTGGCGGCGGCTCTACGCTTGAGGTCTGCTTTTGCTCGGCTGGCCAGTTTGTAGCTGATGTACTCGTTCAGGATGAACCGAGCGAAAGCCACGAAGCCTACGAATACGATCGCTCCGATCAGGAAGGGGAGGATCTCATTCGTCGAGGCCAGCGCGATAAAGAAAACGGCCCCCATCAGTGCAATAACCCCACCAAAGACAGCGCTCCAGACCGCGAATAGCTTTTCGCTGGTACTGATGATTATCGCAGGTTCGTCTGAGCCCTCTGGAAATCCTACATGCTGGGCAACGCTGCGCAGCTGAGGCTTGGACCAGGTGCCGTCCTTATTCAAGGCTAGCAAGAATTCCATTTTGGCGCGGCTGGTGGTAATGCCCGAGGCGATCCGAAACGACTCCAACTCGATTGACGTTTCCAGGTAATGGGACAAGTCCGGGTTTTTGGCGACGCTGGAGCGTAGAGCCTTCAGCCGCTCCAGCGGCTTACGCACGAAGTGTTTGTCGTGTGCTTCGAAGGCGCTGAGCAGTGGTGCAATGAGCTTTGGGGCGAGAGACAGCAGGGTTATTGCGGCAGTGAATAGCGGCGCGTATTGGCTGCCGATCAGGGCTTGAGCTTGTTGAAGCAGATCCATTTTAGGGCAACGTCCTTGATAAAAAGGTGGCAGTTTGCCTGCTGCTGCCTTGGGTGCCAAGGTATTGGCCGGCTTGCATATTTCAGCGTGGCGGTAAGGTCTGCGGACAACTAATTACGGAGTATGCAGATGAGTAGTGATGTAAATGCGGCTGTAGGGGAGCAACTGGCGGAGCGGGTTGCGCAGCCGGATAGGGATTGGGTGACGCCAGAGGAGCGGTTGTTGCTGCGGTTTGACCGCAAGCTCGATCCGGGTGAACAGGCGTTTATGCGTCGGTGTATTGCTTGGCGGCGTCGCTCTGCAGCTTGTCGCCGTCGGGCAGTTGTCTGTGAGTTACTTGGAATGTCGCTGACCCCCTGTAGGGTTCGATATATCGGTTGACAGCTTGCACTCTGAAGCCTTCACACAGGAGAGCTTCACCATGCTCAGAATCAAAGCGGAACACGAAGTCTGCCGTCCTGGCGAGCAATACCTCGACAAGGTGGCAGGGCTGGTCAGAGTAGGGCGCTACACGCACAGCGATGAGCTCTGGATCTACTACCGTGGAACCGTTCAGGGACGGCCATGTGAGATCCGTATGGCGGCGATTCCTGATGACTTTCTACACGGAGTGCATTCAGGAGAGGGGTATTGCTATACCTGCGTCACCTTGGTTCGAGAGCTCACAAGCCGCCAAGCCGCATGAGCTATACGCGACAGCGCGACAACCCACCAATGGCGAGGCCTCTAGCGATTTTCTATCCGCAACACCGGGCCACTTTGTCGCGGATAAAAAAGCGCCACAGACCAGCAGCGACGAGGGTTGTCGCGTTGTCACGGACGAAACAGCCCGTCAGTTTGAAAGGGAGTGGTTAGAGTGACCACCTCTCGCGTTACGCCATGCGCTTGATGGCCACCACGTTGCCGGCCGCAAGCGTGTCGAGATGATCGGCATACCACTGCATCATCTCGCGGCGCTGCTCCAGGTAGATGGCCTTGTTGTAGACGCCGGCGACGCCATCCTCGGCATGCGCGAGCTGCGCTTCGACGTGATCCTTGAGGAAGCCTTTTTCACGCAGGATGGTCGATGCAATGTGGCGGAAGCCGTGACCGGTCTGCTGGCCTTGGTAGCCCAGCCGGCGCAGCGCCATGTTGAATGCCATATTGCTGCGTGGTTTGGTGCGATCATTGCGGCCAGGGAAGAGCAGGGAGTAGGCGCCGGTCAGCTTCTTCAGTTCCTGCAGCGCTTCCAGGGCCTGACGTGAGAGCGGTACAACGTGCTCGCGGCGCTTCTTCATGCGCTCGGCTGGAATCGTCCAGGTGCCTTGCTCCAAGTCGAACTCGCTCCAAGGGGCTTCTCGAAGTTCGCTGGGGCGAACCGCGGTCAGCATCAGCAGCTGCAGGCCGAGGCGAATGTCATGGGCATGCGGATAGGCGTTGATCGCGCGCAATAGCGCTGGCAACTCGGCTGCGGTGACGTGCGCATAGTTCTCCGCCTCCTTGGTCAGGAGATGTTTGTGCAGCCTCTCGATGGGGTTGTGTTGAGCTCTTCCCGTCGTCCAGGCTAGATCGTAGATATCCATGCAGTAGCGGCGCACATTGCTCATCTGGTCGAGGATGCCTTTCCTCTCCATGCCCCTGAAGAAGTCCAACCACTCCATGGGGGTGATATCGGCGTAGGGACGTTTGCCGAATACGGGGAAGACGTGCAGCTCAAGGGCGCCGATGATCCTTTTGGCAGTACCGGGCTCCCAGCGGGCCCGCCGACCTTCGAACCACTCGCGCGCCAGTGGCTCGAACTTGTTGTTGGCCGCCGCCTCTTCGGCGGCTTTGCGCGCCTGCTTCGAGGCGATAGGGTTCTTGCCTGCCGCCGCATCTGCTCGCAGTTCGGCGGCTTTCTGGCGCGCTTGTGCACCGCTGACCGCTGGATAGCCGCCAATGCCGAGCCACGACCACTTCCCATCCGGTTTCTTGTAACGCAGCTGCCAGGACTTCTGGCCGTCTGGCTTGACTCGGAAATACAACCCCTGGCCGTCTAATTCGCGGTACTCAGTAGCCTCCGGCTCGAGGTTGAGCAGGGTGGTGTCAGCGAGTGGGCGGCGCTTGATTTCGGCGCGTTTCATGGGCCTTGTATCCCCTGGGTTCTATCTTTTCCCGAGGATACACGCAGGGATACACGGCGGGTAGGTGTAGGCGTGAACAGAAATAAACAGATAGAAACAAGAAAGCCCGCACGTGGCGGGCTTTCTTGAGGGTTCAGTAACAGCTGTGTACTGCTGTGAACTGTTATTTGGTCGGAGAGACAGGATTCGAACCTGCGACCTTCTCGTCCCGAACGAGACGCGCTACCAAGCTGCGCTACACTCCGAATGAGGCGTATTCTACCGAAAAACTTTTACCGCACAAGGGGTTAGCCCGAAAAAATCTGCAAGTCGGGATATCCCCTGTCAACTCGCTTTCGGCTTCCGGGCGTTGCCTGGTAGAGCGCCTGGCTCGAGGTCTCAGAGCTCCTTGACGGTCTGCACCTGATCCTTGTTGATGGTGGCGCGCTTGCCGTCGAGCTGCTCGAATTCGTAGAAGCCGGACTCTTCGTCGTACTTGGGCTTGTCCACGGTCTGGATCTCGCGACCGTCAGTCAGCGTTATCACCGAAGGCGAAGCGCAGCCGGCCAGTACAGCGAAACCGAGGGCAATCAGCAGGGCGGGAATGATCCGTTGAGTCATGGTCTGTCTCCTTGGGTGATACGACTATTTACCCTGGCTCAGACGTGAAAGCGCTGTTCGAGTTCCGCTAGGACTCTTGAGCGTCAGCTGAGAGGGACGCGTCGGCGAGCATCTCCGGCGTATTGAGGTTGGCCAGGCGTGGGTCGTCGATGGGGCATTCCACCGCAACCGGAGCCAGCCTGGAGAACCAGCGTTGCGGGCTGCGCTCTCCGGCCTGCCATAGCTGTTCCAGATCTGCCTTCAGCGCTGTCGGTAACAGGCAGAACAGCGGCTGCCAGTAATCGCCCTGGCGCACCACCACCGGGCGCGCACCGGCGTGGGTCAGCAAGGCTTCGAGCAACTGCCGATCCACCAGCGGCGCATCGCAGGGCAGCACCAGCATCTGCTCATGACGAGCGACTGCCATACCGGCGCGGATGCCAGCCAGCGGCCCCTGAAAGTCCTGGTCCTCGTCGGTTACCAGTTGGTCGGCGTAATGCGCGTAGCGTTCGTGATTGCGGTTGCAGGACAGGATCAGATCGTCGCTCAGCGGGCGAACCTGCTCGTGCAGCCAGGCGATCAGTGGTCGGTCGCGCCATTCCAGCAGGCCTTTGTCGCGTCCGCCCATGCGTTGGCCGCGGCCACCGCAAAGCAGCAGCACCGAGCAGGGAAAAGAGGCGTGGGTAACGGGCATGGGGCGGTCTCCGACGGCGGGGCCTGTGATATAACTCCGGCCATTCTCTCGCAATTGGAAGCCTGCCATGAATCACAAGGCCGATGCGGTTTTCGTGCCGCTGAATATCGCCGTGCTCACCGTCAGCGACACCCGCACCCTGGAAACCGATACCTCCGGCCAGCTCTTCGTCGACCGCCTGCAGGCGGCCGGGCACCGGCTGGCGGCTCGGGTACTGCTCAAGGACGATCTTTACCGGATTCGCGCCCAGGTGGCCAACTGGATCGCCGAGGAAGAGGTGCAGGTGGTGCTGATAACCGGAGGCACCGGATTCACCGGTCGCGACAGCACGCCGGAGGCGGTGAGCTGTCTGCTGGACAAGCAGGTGGACGGTTTTGGCGAGTTGTTCCGGCAAATCTCCGTGGCCGATATAGGCACCTCCACCGTGCAATCGCGCGCCCTGGCCGGTCTGGCCAACGGCACGCTGGTGTGCTGCCTGCCGGGTTCGACCAATGCCTGCCGTACCGCCTGGGAGGGCATCCTCGCCGAGCAGCTGGATGCCCGCCATCGGCCGTGCAACTTCGTCGCACACCTGAAACCGGTGGCGGCCTGCGAGTCGCGCGGATGAGCGGTTGCGATCACCCCGGCTTGCTGCCCATGGAGGCGGCGCTGCAACGTCTGTTGACGCTGGCCGAGGCCGCGCCCATTGAGCAGACGGAGTCGGTGACACTCGGTGAGGCTGACGGTCGGGTGCTGGCCGAGCCGCTGCTCGCCACCCTGGATCTGCCGCCATGGCCCAACAGCGCCATGGACGGCTATGCCCTGCGTCTGTCTGACTGGCAGGGCCAGGCGCTGCCGGTCAGTCAGCGCATCCAGGCCGGCGTGGCGCCTGCGCCGCTGCAGCCCGGCAGCTGCGCGCGCATCTTTACCGGCGCGCCGTTGCCGGAGGGCGCCGATACGGTGGAGATGCAGGAGAACGTCGAGCTCGACGAGTCGGGGCAGGTGCGTTTTCGCGAGCCGCTGCACGTTGGGCAGAACGTCCGTGCGCAGGGGCAGGAGACACGCGCCGGAGACTGCGTCCTGCCGGCAGGCACGCGTCTCGGGCCGATCGAGTTGGGGCTGGCCGCCTCGCTGGGGGCGGCACACCTGAAAGTGCGCCGGCGTTTGCGGGTCGCGGTGTTGTCGACCGGCGACGAGCTGGTCGAGCCGGGGCAGGCGCTGGGGCCGGGACAGATCTACAACAGCAACCGACGCCTGCTGATCGCCTGGTTGCAGCGCCTGGGTTGCGCCGTGGTGGACGCTGGTATCCTGCCCGACGATCTGCCACGCACTCGCGAGGCGCTGGGCGCGCTGGGCGATGTGGATCTGATCCTTTCCACCGGCGGCGTGTCGGTGGGCGAGGCGGACTATCTGGGTCTGGCTCTGCGTGAGGCCGGCGAGTTGGCGCTGTGGAAGCTGGCGATCAAGCCGGGCAAGCCGCTGACCTTCGGCCATTATCAGGGCGTGCCGGTCATAGGCTTGCCGGGTAATCCGGCGTCGACCCTGGTCACGTTCGGCTTGTTGGCGCGTCCTTACCTGCTGCGTCGTCTCGGCGTACAGCGTGTCGAGCCGCTGGGGTTCGTCGTGCCGGCTGGCTTCACATGGCACAAGCCGGGCACGCGCCGTGAGTACTTGCGCGCGCGTCTGGAAGGTGGGCGCGCGGTGCCCTATGCCAACCAGAGCTCCGGGGTGCTGCGCAGTGCCGCCTGGGCCGAAGGGCTGGCCGAGGTCATGGAGGGCAGTACCCTGGCCGAAGGCGACAGCCTGCGTTTCATCCCACTCAGCGAGCTGCTTGGCTGAGTCTTTCGCGCCCGAGCGGGAGACCGAGGAGGGCGCATTAGATGGCTGGATGGAACTACTGAGTCACATTTCCAACGATAGAATTTGCAAATGGGCTGCATAGAAGGCATAGTCGCGCACTTATAAATTCCACTGACACGGTCGTGCCCATGCTAAAACGCTTCGCACCCCTCGTGCCCATTGCACTGACAGCCTTCCTCGCCGCCTGTGCCGGCCATGCGCCGCAGCCCCAGGTTACCGAGCCCGCGGTCAAGCCCGTCGCTCAGCAGGTGAAACCTGCCGAGGACGAAATCACCGCTCTGATCGACGACAAACCCTACGAAATGCCGCAACTGGCCGACAGCCTGCTCGAGCTGGGTCGTTCGCTGATCGGCACCCGTTATCGCTACGGCGGTACGTCGGTGCAGTCCGGCTTCGATTGCAGCGGCTTCGTCGGCTACGTGTTCCGTGAGGAAATCGGCCTGGAACTGCCACGTTCCACGCGTGAACTGATCAACCTGGACGCGCCCAAGGTGGCCCGTGCCGATCTGGAGCCCGGCGATCTGATCCTGTTCAACGATCGCGGTCGTGGTCGTGTCAGTCACGCCGGCATCTACCTGGGCGATGATCAGTTCATCCATTCCAGCAGCAGCCGCAGCGGCGGCGTGCGCATCGACAGCCTGGACGACAGCTACTGGAATCGCAGCTACCTGCAGGCCAAGCGCGTGCTGGCGCTGGCTCCGGTGGAAGAGAGCCAGGCGCAGGCCAAGCGCCATCCTTGACGCATGACGGCGCACCCGCAGGGTTGCGCCGTTCGTCGCGAGACGGCAGAGTAGAGCGCATCCAGGCTCAGGATCGCCTCGCTCATGCCCGTTACGACCCGTGTTGCCCTGCTTTTTCTCGCCTTGCTGCTGAGTGCTTGCAGCAGTCGCGCTCCCTCTCCCCAGCCCACCTATATACCGCCTTCCACTGCGTCCCATTACCAGGGGGGCGCCGAGGATGTGCTGTTTCGTGCCCTGGGTTTGGTCGGTACACCCTACCGCTATGGCGGTAACACCCCGGATGGCGGCTTCGACTGCAGCGGCCTGATCGGTTACGTGTACCGGGATGCCGCGGGCATCAGTCTGCCACGCTCGACCCGCGAGCTCAGCGCGATGCGCGTGCCCAACGTCCGGCGCGACGCCCTGCAGAGCGGCGATCTGGTGTTCTTCGCCACCAATGGCGGGCGCGCCGTCAGTCACGCCGGCATCTATGTTGGCGAGGGTCGCTTCGTCCATGCCCCTTCCACCGGCGGCACGGTGCGTCTGGACAGCCTGGCCAGCGGCTACTGGCAGGGCGTCTACCTCGATGCCAAACGCATCATCACCCCCGAACTGGCGCGCAATCCCTGAGGCGAGCGTGACTCAGCGTACGCTGCAACTCGACGACGCCCTCTACCAGTACCTGCTGGATGTCTCCCTGCGCGAGTCGCCGCTGCTCGCCCGCCTGCGTGAAGAAACCGCGCAGCTAAGCCAGGCGCGCTGGCAGATTGCGCCGGAGCAGGGGCAGTTCATGGCGCTGCTGGTGCGCCTCACCGGCGCCCGGCGGGTCATCGAGGTGGGCACTTTCACCGGCTACAGTGCGCTCTGCATGGCGCAGGCCCTGAGCGAGGGTGGGCGCCTGATCTGTTGCGATCTGCCTGGAGACTACAACGCCACGGCGCGCCGCTACTTCGCCGAGGCCGGGGTCGCCGAATCCATCGAGTGGCGGCTGGGCCCGGCGCTCGAAAGCCTGGCGGCGCTGGCTCGAGAGGGGCAGGGCGCCTTCGACCTGATCTTCATCGATGCCGACAAGGCCAACTATCCGGCCTACCTGGAGCAGGCCCTGTTTCTGCTGCGTCAGGGTGGCCTGCTGCTGTTCGACAATACCCTGTGGAGCGGTCGGGTGCTGCAACGCTCCCCCGACAGCGAAGACACGCGCGCGATCCAGGCGCTCAACCTGGCCCTGCGTGACGACCCGCGCATCGATCTGTCGCTGTTGCCGCTGGGCGACGGTCTTACGCTCTGCCGCAAGCGTTAACCCGGTATGGCCGATCCCATCCGTTTGCCGCCTCAGCCCGAGGTTTGCGAGCTGTGCGCCAGGCCAGTCGCATTGACCCGCCACCATCTGATCCCCAAGGCCCTGCATGACAAGGTCTATGTACAGAAGCGCTATGCGCGGCATGAGCGCATTACCGCCACGCTCTGGGTCTGCCGGGCTTGCCATAACCAGATTCACCGCCTGTTCAGCGAAAAGGAGCTGGCGTTGACTTACAACAGCCGTGAGGCGCTATTGAGCGATGAGCGCATGCGTACCTTCGTTGAGTGGCTGGCGCGTAAACCACCGGGCTTCGTGCCGAAACATTGACTGTCGTTGACGCACGAGGCTGTCAGCCTCTACCCTGCGCGCCTTGCTTCAGGTGCCCCGCGCCGTCTCCATCGACGGCGCCGGGGTGAAACAGGGAAGCCGGTTCCAATGCCGGCGCTGCCCCCGCAACGGTAGGTGAGTCAAACGCTGTTTCAGGCCACTGTGCAATGCACGGGAAGGCGCAGCGTCGAACCTTTCAGGTTCGCTCACGAGCCCGGAGACCGGCCTGTCGCAGTTCCACGGCATCGCGGAGGGCGTTGTCCGGCCAGTGCTCCGGTTCTACCGGGGCCTCGGTGTTGCCTGCCTTCCGCTCGCCTGACCAGCCATTGGCGCCTGGATGAGGTCGCGCGGATCATCGCGATTCTTCATTGTCGTTCGCACTGTTCCTGAAGCAGGCAACGCGGGCACCTGACTTGCAGGAGCACAGCATGAGCGAATCCGCCGAACGCGACGCCCGCCACAAGGCGCGCATGCAGCGCAAGAAAGCCCTGATCGACGAGAAGATCGCCCAGGCCCAGGATGAATACGGCCTGCTGCTGGTGCACAGCGGAAACGGCAAGGGCAAGAGCAGCAGCGCCTTCGGTATGGTCGCGCGCGCCCTTGGTCATGGCATCAGGGTTGGCGTGGTGCAATTCATCAAGGGCGCGGCCAGCACCGGCGAGGAAACCTTCTTCCGCCGTTTTCCCGAGGAAGTCAGCTACCACGTGATGGGCGAGGGCTTCACCTGGGAGACCCAGGATCGTCAGCGCGACATCGCCAAGGCGCAGGAGGCCTGGGCCGTGGCCCGGCGTCTGCTCGGCGACGAATCCGTCGGCCTGGTGGTGCTGGACGAGCTGAATATCGCCCTCAAGCACGGTTACCTCGAACTGGATGCGGTGCTGGCCGATATCGAGGCCCGTCCGCTGCTGCAGCACGTGGTGGTGACCGGCCGCGGTGCCCTGCCGGGGATGATCGAGGCGGCCGATACGGTAACCGAGATGAGCCTGGTCAAGCATGCGTTCAAGTCTGGCGTGAAGGCGCAGAAGGGCATCGAATTCTGATGACGACCCGTCACTGTCCGGCGTTGCTGATCGCCGCCCCGGCTTCCGGCCAGGGCAAGACCACCGTCACCGCTGCGCTGGCACGTTTGCATACGCGCCAGGGGCGACGCGTGCGGGTGTTCAAGTGCGGGCCTGATTTTCTCGACCCGATGATCCACGCCCGGGCCAGCGGCGCGCCGGTGTACCAGCTCGACCTGGCCATGGTCGGCGAGGCGGAGAGCCGTCGCCTGCTGTGGCAGGCCGCGGGCGAGGCGGATCTGATCCTTATCGAAGGGGTGATGGGCCTGTTCGACGGCAAACCCTCGGCGGCGGATCTGGCGCGTCACTTCGGCGTGCCGGTGCTGGGCGTGATCGACGGCGCGGCCATGGCGCAGACCTTCGGCGCCCTGGCCCATGGCCTGGCCACCTTCCAGCCTGGTCTGCCCTTTGCCGGCGTGCTCGGCAATCGCGTTGCCAGCAGCCGTCATGGCGAGATCCTGCGCGATGCCCTGCCGCCGAGCATTCGCTGGTTCGGCGCCTTGCCGCGCAGCGCCGCGGTGGAGTTGCCCAGTCGCCATCTGGGCCTGGTGCAGGCCGCCGAGCTGGCGGATCTGGATGCGCGTCTGGACGCTGCCGCCGATGCGCTGGCGGCCAGTGCCGATGTCGACCTGCCGCCGGCGGTGAGTTTCGCCGCGCCGCATATCAATGAACCCGCGCCCTTGTTGAAGGATGTGCGCATTGGCGTGGCGCGCGATGCGGCGTTCGCCTTCCTCTATCAGGCCAATCTCGACCTGCTGCAGGCGCTGGGCGCCGAGCTGCGCTATTTCTCGCCGCTGGCCGACAGCGCGCTGCCCGAGGTGGATAGCCTCTATCTGCCTGGCGGTTATCCCGAGCTGTACCTGGCCACGCTTGCAGGCAATCAGGCCATGGCCGCGGCCATCCGCGCCCATCATCAGGCCGGCAAGCCGCTGCTGGCCGAGTGCGGTGGCATGCTTTACCTGCTCGATGAACTGCGCGACAAGCAGGGCGCCAGCGGCCGGATGCTCGGTCTGCTGACGGGCAGCGCCGCATTGCAGCCGCGCCTGACCGCGCTGGCCCTGCAGGAGGTGACGCTGCCGGAGGGCGAGCTGCGTGGCCATAGTTACCATCACTCGCGCCTGGACAGCCCGCTCGAGCCGCTGGTGCGCGGGCGCTGTCCGAACGGCAAGCCGGTGGCCGAGGCGGTGTATCGCCTGGGGCGACTGACCGCCAGCTATATCCACTTCTACCTGCCGTCCAACCCGGAGGCAGCCGCCGCGCTGCTGCGCCCATGAGCGAGCACGCCTTCAGCCCCGAGGAGCGCGCGGCGGTGTACCGCGCCATCGCCGAGCGTCGTGACATGCGCCATTTCAGTGGTGGAGAGGTGCCGGCCGAGGTGCTGGCGCGCCTGCTCGAAGCCGCTCACCACGCGCCCAGCGTTGGCCTGATGCAGCCCTGGCGCTTTGTGCGCATCCGCGATGCGCAACTGCGCGAAGCGGCCCATGCGCTGGTGGAGGCCGAGCGGGTACGCACCGCCGAGGCCCTGGGCGAGCGCAGCGACGAATTCATGCGGCTGAAGGTCGAGGGCATCCGCGATTGCGCCGAGCTGCTGGCGGTGGCGCTGATGGACGGACGCGAGGCACATGTCTTCGGGCGACGCACGCTGCCGGAAATGGATATGGCCTCGGTGGCCTGCGCGATTCAGAATCTGTGGCTGGCCGCGCGCGCCGAAGGTCTGGGGCTGGGCTGGGTGTCGCTGTTCGATCCCGAAGCGCTGGCCGAGCTGCTGGGCATGCCGGCCGGCAGCAAGCCGGTGGCGCTGCTGTGTCTGGGGCCGGTGGATGCCTTCTATGAAAAACCCATGCTGGTGCAAGAGGGCTGGGCCACGCCTCGACCGCTGAGCGAGCTGCTGTTCGAGAATCGATGGGGAGTGCAGGGTGACTGAACGATGAGCCTGGCGCTGATCACCTGCGCCGGTGTGGCGCTGGACGCCGTGCTGGGCGAGCCCAGGCGCGCGCATCCGCTGGTGGCCTTCGGGCGCCTGGCCGATCGCCTGGAGCAGCGTTTCAACCCGGCCGGCGGTGGCTGGCGCAGCCATGGCGTCACCGCCTGGTGCCTGGCAGTGCTGCCGCTGACCCTGCTCACCTGGCTGCTGGTGCAGATCAGCGGGTTAGGCTGGGCGGTGGAGATCTTCGCCCTGTATTTCGCCCTTGGCCTGCGCAGTCTTTACGAGCACGCGCAGCCGGTGGCCCGCGCGCTGCGTCTGGGCGATCTGCAGCTGGCACGCGAGCGGGTCGGCTGGATGGTCAGCCGCAACACCGCCGAGCTGGACGCCACCGGCGTGGCCCGCGCCGGTACCGAGTCGGTGCTGGAGAACGGTTCCGATGCGGTATTCGCCGCCTTGTTCTGGTTCATCGTCGCCGGTGCGCCCGGCGTGGTGCTGTACCGCCTGAGCAATACCCTGGACGCCATGTGGGGCTATCGCAACGAGCGCTTCGAGCGCTTCGGCTGGGCGGCGGCGAAGATCGATGACCTACTCAATTACTTCCCGGCGCGCCTGGTGGCGCTGACCTATGCGCTGCTCGGGAATACCCTTCTGGCGCTGCGCTGCTGGCGCCGGCAGGCGCCATTGTGGGACAGTCCCAATGCTGGCCCGGTGATGGCCGCTGGTGCCGGCAGCCTGGGTGTGAGTCTGGGCGGCGCCGCCGAATACCACGGCGAGCTGCATGAGCGCCCGCAGCTGGGCGAGGGCCCTGCGCCGCGCGCGCGGGATATCGAACGGGCGATGAACCGGGTCGTTGCCGGCGTTGGCCTGTGGTTGCTGTGCCTGATGATCTGGGAGGTGCTGGGTGCTTGAACACGGAGGTCGACTGCGCGCGGCGGCGCAGCGCTATGGCATCCCCCTGGAGGACTGGCTGGACCTGTCCACCGGTATCGCCCCCTATGGCTGGGATCTGCCGCCGGTTCCCGCTCAGGCCTGGGCGCGGTTGCCCGAGATCAACGATGGCCTGGAGGCGGCCGCGCGCGATTATTACGGCGCCGCCAGCCTGTTGCCGGTGGCCGGTTCGCAGGCGGCGATCCAGGCTCTGCCACGCCTGCGCACGCACAGCAACGTGGGCATCCTCGCGCCGACCTACGCCGAGCACGCCGCGGCCTGGCGCCGCGAAGGCCATCGCATCACCAAGCTCAGCGAGGGTTCGGTGCATCGCGCGCTGCCGCAGCTCGACGTGCTGCTGGTGGTCAATCCCAACAACCCGACCGGGCGCCTGATCGAGCCGGCGCGCCTGCTCGACTGGCACGACGAGCTGGCCGAGCGCGGCGGCTGGCTGGTGGTCGACGAAGCCTTCATCGACTGCACGCCGCAGCACAGCCTGGCGGCCTACAGCGACATGCCGGGGCTGATCGTGCTGCGTTCGTTCGGCAAATTCTTCGGTCTGGCCGGCCTGCGTCTGGGCTTCGTGCTGGCGGCGCAGGCCTTGCTGGATGAGCTGGACGCGCTGCTCGGTCCCTGGGCGGTCAGCGGTCCGGCGCGCAGCCTCGCCCGCCATCTGCTTGCTGACAGCGACGGCCAGCGCCGCCAGCGCGAGCGTTTGCTGGCGGATGGCGAGCGTCTGGCGGCGCTGCTGCGCGACTGCGGCCTGCCGCCTACCGGCGGTTCGGCGCTGTTCCAGTTCTGCTGCACGCGCCGTGCGGTGCCCTGCATGGAGCTGCTGGCGCGACGCGGCATTCTGATCAGGCTGTTCGCCGAGCTGGACAGCCTGCGCTTCGGCCTGCCGGCAGACGAGGCCGGCTGGTTGCGCCTGGAGCAGGGCTTGCTGGACTGCGCGCCGATCCTCGCCAGCCTCGAGGAAACCTCCTGATGCCAACCCTGATGGTGCAGGGCACCACTTCCGATGCCGGCAAGAGCACCCTGGTGACGGCGCTGTGCCGCTGGGCGCGGCGCCAGGGCGTGTCCGTGGTGCCATTCAAACCGCAGAACATGGCGCTCAACTCGGCAGTGACCGCCGAGGGTGGCGAGATCGGTCGGGCCCAGGCGGTACAGGCGCAGGCCGCCGGCCTGGCGCCGCACACCGACATGAACCCGGTGCTGCTCAAGCCCAACAGCGACATGGGCGCCCAGGTGATCATCCACGGCCGCGCCATCGGCAACATGCAGGCGCTGACCTACCACGGCTACAAGCCGGTGGCGATGGCGGCAGTGCTGGAATCCCACGCCCGCCTGGTCGAGCGCCACCAGCTGGTGCTGGTCGAGGGCGCCGGTTCGCCGGCCGAGATCAACCTGCGCGCCGGCGACATCGCCAACATGGGCTTCGCCGAGGCGGTGGACTGTCCGGTGATCCTGATCGCCGACATCGACAAGGGCGGCGTGTTCGCCCATCTGGTCGGCACCCTGGAGTTGCTCAGCCCCAGCGAACAGGCGCGGATCAGGGGCTTTGTGATCAACCGTTTTCGCGGCGATATCGCCCTGCTCAAGCCGGGGCTGGACTGGCTGGAGCAGCGCACCGGCAAGCCGGTGCTCGGCGTGCTGCCGTACCTGACGGACTTTCACCTGGAAGCCGAGGACGCCGTCGATACCCGTCAGCAGGCCAAGAGCGCGCAGGCGCTGCGCGTGGTGGTGCCGGTGCTGCCGCGTATCAGCAACCATACCGATTTCGACCCGCTGCGCCTGCATCCGCAGGTACAGCTGACCTTCGTCGGGCCGGGCCGGGCCATCCCGCCGGCCGACTTGATCATCCTGCCCGGCTCCAAGAGCGTGCGCGCCGACCTTGCCCGGCTGCGCGAGCAGGGCTGGGACACGGCCATCGCCCGCCATCTGCGTTATGGCGGCAAGCTGCTGGGCATCTGCGGCGGCCTGCAGATGCTCGGTCGGCAGATTCACGACCCGCATGGCCTGGAAGGCGCTGCCGGCAGCAGCGAGGGCCTCGGCCTGCTGGATTTCGAGACGGTGCTGGAGCCGGAGAAACAGCTGCGCAACGTGCGTGGCCAGCTGTGCCTGGAGCAGGCGCAGGTCAGCGGTTACGAGATTCACGCCGGCGTCAGTCGTGGGCCGGGTCTCAATGGCGCCGTGCAGCTTGACGACGGCCGCAGTGACGGCGGACTCAGCGGCGACGGTCAGGTGCTCGGCACCTACCTGCATGGCCTGTTCGAGCAGCCCTCGGCGTTCGCCGCACTACTGCGCTGGGCGGGCTTGGATGAGGTGGAACAGGTGGACTATCAGGCGCTGCGCGAGCGCGATATCGAGCGCCTGGCCGACCAGGTGGAACTGCACCTGGATAGCGAGCAGCTCAGGATGCTTTGTGGCATCCGCTAGGGTGTCGTGGGGCTGGCTCACCGCCAGAGCGATTGAATGGTGCGCACGGCGCACCCTACGGAGTGACGATGCTTGAACTGATCCTCGGCGGTGCCCGTTCCGGCAAGAGCCGCCTGGCCGAGAGGCTGGCCGACGAGTCCGGGCTGGAGGTGGTTTACATCGCCACCAGCCAGCCGCTCGACGGCGAGATGAACGAGCGGGTTGCCCAGCACCGCGCCCGGCGTCCGGCGCATTGGGCGCTGGTGGAGGAGCCGCTGGCGCTGGCCCGTGTGCTGCAGGAAGAGGCCGCTCCCGGGCGCTGCCTGCTGGTGGACTGCCTGACCCTGTGGCTGACCAACCTGCTGATGCTGGAGGACGCGCAGCGTCTGGCTGCCGAGCGCGAGGCGCTGCTCGCTTGTGTGGCGCAATTGCCCGGGCGCATTCTGCTGGTCAGCAACGAGACCGGCCTGGGCGTGGTGCCACTGGGCGAACTCACCCGGCGTTATGTCGACGAGGCCGGCTGGCTGCATCAGGCGCTGGCCGAACGCAGCCAGCGCGTGCTGTTCACCGTTGCCGGTCTGCCGATGACCCTCAAGGGAGATGCCCTATGAAACTGCAATGGTGGCAGGGGCCGTGCCAGCCGCTCGATCATGTGGCTCGAACCAAGGCCGAAAGCCGTCAGCAGCAGCTGACCAAGCCCGCCGGCTCGCTGGGGCGTCTGGAAAAACTGGCCATTCATCTGGCTGCGCTGCAGGGGCGCGAAAGGCCCAGCCTGGACAAACTGTGGATCGCCATCTTCGCGGGCGACCATGGCGTGGTCGCCGAGGGCGTGTCCGCCTACCCGCAGGCGGTGACCGGGCAGATGCTGGCCAACTTCGTCAGCGGTGGTGCGGCGATCAGCGTACTGGCGCGCGAACTCGATGCGGCGCTGGAAGTGATCGACCTGGGTACCGCCGAGCCGCTGCCGCCGTTGCCCGGCGTGCGCCACCTGTACGTTGGCGCCGGTACGCAGAATCTCGCCCGTGAGCCGGCCATGACCCTGTCGCAGCTGTTGATCTGTCTGGAGGCCGGGCGCGACAGCCTGCTGCGCGCACGGGCGGTGGGGTGCGACCTGTTCGTCGGCGGCGAGATGGGCATCGGCAACACCACGGCAGCGGCGGCGCTGGCCTGCTGGTTGCTGGGTTGTCCGGCAAGCGAGCTGGCCGGTCCTGGCACGGGCCTGGATGGTGCAGGTGTGGCGCACAAGGCGCGGGTGATCGATGCGGCGCTGGCCCTGCACCATGCGCAGATCGACGGCCCGTTACAGGCGCTGGTCCATCTGGGCGGCTTCGAGATCGCTGCGCTCACCGGCGCTTACCTGGCGGCTGCGCAGCAGGGCATCGCGGTACTGGTCGATGGCTTTATCTGCAGCGTCGCGGCCCTGCTGGCGGTGCGCCTGAATCCGGGCTGCCGCGACTGGCTGCTGTTCGCCCACCATGGCGCCGAACCCGGTCATGTGCGCGTGCTGCAGGCATTGGGCGCCGAACCCTTGCTGGAGCTGGGGCTGCGCCTGGGCGAGGGCAGCGGCGCGGCGCTGGCGGTACCGCTATTGCGCCTGGCCTGCAGCCTGCACGGGCAGATGGCGACCTTCGCCGAGGCGGCCGTGGCGCAGAGGCCGCAGTGATGCTCGAGCTGGAGCTGCTGCGTCATGGCGAAACCGAGCAGGGCGGTGGCTTGCGCGGCAGCCTGGACGATGCGCTGACCGAGCAGGGCTGGGCGCAGCTGCGCGCCGCCGTGCAGGGAGCGGGGCCCTGGGATCGTCTGATCAGCTCGCCGCTGCAGCGCTGCGCGCGCTTCGCGGAGGAGGTGGCGGCGGCCCAGGCGTTGCCACTGCACTACGAGCCGGGGCTGCAGGAGCTGCATTTCGGCGATTGGGAAGGGCGTAGCGCCGCGCAGTTGATGGAAACTCATGCCGAGGCGCTGGGCCAATTCTGGGCCGACCCCTACACCTTCACGCCACCCAACGGCGAGCCGCTGCTGCAGTTCGAGACCCGCGTGTTGGCTGCGCTGCAAGGCCTGGCGCTGGCCCATGCCGGCCAGCGCCTGCTGCTGATCACCCACGGCGGCGTGATGCGCCTGCTGCTGGCGCGCGCTCGCGGTCTGCCGCGCCAGGATCTGCTGCAGGTCAACGTCGGCTATGCCCAGCGCTTTCGCCTGCGCCTGGCTGCCGACGGGCAGCTGACGGAGCTGGCATGATCGCGCCACGGATCGCTCTGCAGTTTCTCACCCGCCTGCCGGTCAGCCTGCCGGGCATGCCGACGCCCGAGCAGATCGGCCGCTCGCTGCTCTGGTATCCGGCGGTGGGGCTGCTGCTCGGCCTGCTGCTGTGGCTCGCCCATCTGCTGTTGGGGCAGACGCCGGACGTGCTGCAGGCGGCGATCATTCTGGTGTTGTGGGTGGGCTTGAGCGGCGGCCTGCATCTGGACGGCCTGGCCGATACGGCCGATGCCTGGGTTGGCGGCTTCGGCGACCGCGAGCGCACCCTGGCAATCATGAAGGACCCACGCAGCGGCCCCATCGCCGTGGTGGTACTGGTGCTGCTGTTGCTGCTCAAGTTCGCCGCATTGCTGAGCCTGTTGCAGGCCGGGCAGGGCATCTATCTGGTGCTGCTGCCCTGGCTGGGGCGCAGCCTGCTGCCGCTGCTGCTGGCGACCACGCCCTACGTGCGCGCCGGCGGTCTGGGGCAGGCGCTGGTCGATCATCTGCCGCGCAGGCAGTTGCCCTGGGTGCTGGGTGGGCATGTGGCGGCCATGCTGCTGCTGGGCTGGGGGGCACTGATTGCCCTGGCCACGGCCCTGGCACTGTTCGTCTGGCTGCGCCGCGCCCTGTTGCAGCGCCTGGGCGGCACCACGGGCGATACCGCCGGCGCGCTGCTCGAGCTGGCCGAGTGCGCGGCACTGCTGGCCCTGGCGCTGAGCCTCTGAGCGCAACTGTTACGCAGACACGGCCGGCAACTGTATGAGTACCGATGACTGATACGGGTATATACCTGTATCCATGTTGCCGACTTCCTGCCTCTGTACCCAACTGCGCCGCGCCAGCCGCGGCGTGACCCGTCGCTACGATGACGCCCTGGCTGCCGTCGGGCTCGGTGCCGCGCAGTTTTCCCTGTTGCGCCACGTGCAGCGGCTCGGGCAGCCGAGCATTTCCGCGCTGGCCGAAGCCATGGGGCTGGATCGCAGCACCCTGGGACGCAATCTGCGGGTGCTACAGGAGCAGGAGCTGCTGCAACTGGGAGAAGGGCGCGATTTGCGTGCTCGCGAGGTACGGCTCACAGAGGCCGGCCTGCAACGTATCGAACAGGCGCTGCCGCTGTGGGAACAGGTGCAGCGTGAGCTGAATGCTCGGCTCGGCGAGGATCGCCGCGCCGAACTGATGGCTCTGCTCGACCAACTGGCCTGATGGCCCTTTTACTGCCTGAGCGGCTGCGTGCGGCCGACTGCTGGAGATCACGATGACAACTGCATGGCGTTCGTCCACCTGGCTGCTGCTTGGCGCCTCGCTAATCCTGGCGCTGTCGCTGGGTACCCGCCACGGCTTCGGCCTGTTCCTGCCGCCGATGAGTGCGGAGTTCGGCTGGGGCCGTGAGGTGTTCGCCTTCGCCATCGCCCTGCAGAACCTGATCTGGGGCCTGGCGCAGCCGATCACCGGGGCGCTGGCCGACCGTTTCGGTGCGCGCAAGGCCATCATCACGGGCGGCGTGCTCTATGTGCTCGGTTTGGTGCTGATGGGCATGTCCGATTCCCCGCTGTCGTTGTCGCTGAGCGCCGGGCTGCTGATCGGCATCGGGCTGTCCGGCACCTCGTTCTCGGTGATCCTCGGCGTGGTTGGCCGTGCCGTGCCGGTGGAGAAGCGCAGCATGGCCATGGGCATTGCCGCGGCCGCCGGCTCCTTCGGCCAGTTCGCCATGCTGCCCGGCACGTTGGGGCTGATCGGCTGGCTGGGCTGGTCGGCGGCGCTGCTGGCGCTGGGCCTGCTGGTGGCGTTGATTCTGCCGTTGGCGGCGATGATTCGCGAGCAGCCGCAGGCGCAACCGACCGGGCATGAGCAGACGCTGGTCGAGGCGCTGCGCGAGGCGGCCGGGCATTCCGGCTTCTGGCTGCTGGCACTGGGCTTCTTCGTCTGCGGCTTCCAGGTGGTGTTCGTTGCCGTGCACCTGCCGGCCTACCTGGTCGATCATCATCTGCCGGCACTGACCGGCACCACGGTGTTGGCCCTGGTGGGGCTGTTCAACATCTTCGGTACCTACATCGCCGGCTGGCTCGGCGGGCGCATGGCCAAGCCGCGCCTGCTCAGCGCCCTGTACCTGCTGCGCGGGGTGGTGATCGCGCTGTTCATCGCAGCACCGCTGACGCAGTGGAGCGCCTACCTGTTCGGTATCGCCATGGGTCTGCTGTGGCTGTCGACCGTGCCGCTGACCAATGGCACGGTGGCCACCCTGTTCGGTGTGCGCAACCTGTCGATGCTCGGCGGTATCGTGTTCCTCTTCCACCAGCTCGGCTCCTTCCTCGGCGGCTGGCTGGGCGGCTATCTCTACGACACCACCGGCAGCTACGACCTGGTCTGGCAGATCTCCATCGGCCTGAGCGTGATGGCCGCCGCGCTCAACTGGCCGGTGCGCGAAGTGCCGGTGGCGCGCCTGCAGGGGGCGCCGGCGTGAGCCGCAAGGCGCTGACATTCGGCGCCGTGGCAGCGGGCCTTGGCCTGCTGCTGGCGCTCGCCTGGTGGGGCTGGCGCCAGGGCGGGCTGGCCCTGCTGCAATTGGGCATGGGCATTTGCTAGTTGCCTGGCGCATGCCCTGCGAGTAGCGTGGCAAGACCGCGTTATCGCTCGAGGACACCGTCATGTCGCTTCATCGTCTTGCCTGCTCCTTGCTGCTCTCCAGCCTGGCATTGCCGGTGCTGGCCGCCGAATGTCCGGCACTGCTGCAGGGAGAATTGCCCAAGCTGCGCGCCAAGGGTGAGAGCGTCGAACTCTGCCAGTTCGCCGGCAAGCCGCTGGTGGTGGTCAATACCGCCAGCTTCTGCGGCTTCACCCCGCAATTCAAAGGGCTCGAAGCGCTTTATCAGCGTTACAAGGATCAGGGCCTGGAAGTGCTGGGCGTGCCGTCCGACGATTTCCGTCAGGAGGCCGACAGCAGCGATGAAACCGCCACCGTCTGCTACGTCAACTACGGCGTGACCTTCGCCATGACCGAGCCGCAGCCGGTTTCCGGGGGCAATGCCATCCCCCTGTTCAAGGGCCTGGCCGAGCAGAGCAGGGCGCCGCGCTGGAACTTCTTCAAATATGTAGTCGACCGTCAGGGCAAGGTGGTGGCCAGTTTTTCCAGCCTGACCAAGCCGGATGACCCCGAGCTGGTCGCCGCGGTGGAGAAGGCAATCGCCTCGCAACCCTGAGACCTGACTCACGGCCCTTCACCCATCTGGGCGATGGGCCGCCTCCGTCTGCCTGCCTAGACTGGCCAGGCGCCGGACGCAGTAACCCCGGCGTGCCCGACAAGAACAATAAGGAGGCACCCATGCGTCGCGTCTTTACCACTGCTGTCGCCAGTCTGGCCCTGCTCGGCGCCGTCCAGGCCCAGGCCAACTACACCCAGACCAAGTACCCGATCGTGCTGGTTCACGGCATCACCGGCTTCAACACCATCGGTGGCCTGGTCAACTACTTCCACACCATCCCCTGGAACCTCGAGCGCGATGGTGCGCGGGTTCACGTCGCCAGTGTCGCCGCCTTCAACGACAGCGAGCAGCGCGGCGCCGAGCTGGCCCGGCAGATCGTGCCCTGGGCCGCGGCCGGTGGCGGCAAGGTCAACCTGATCGGCCACAGCCAGGGCTCGCCGACCTCCCGCGTGGCCGCCTCGCTGCGCCCGGATCTGGTCGCCTCGGTGACCTCGATCAATGGCGTCAACAAGGGCTCGAAGGTCGCCGATGTGGTGCGTGGCGTGATTCCCGCCGGCGGGTTGATCGAGGGTGGCGCCAATGCCATCGCCAATGCACTGGGCTCGCTGATCAATCTGCTCTCCGGTGCCAGCAACCCGCAGAGCGGCATCGACGCCCTGGCGACGCTGACCACGCCGGGCACCAACGCGCTGAACGGCCGCCATCCCTGGGGCATCAACAATTCCAGCTACTGCGCCAAGTCCAGCGAAGTGCACAACGTGCGCGGCCACAACATTCGCTACTACTCCTGGACCGGCAACGTCGCCTACACCAACGTGCTCGATGCCGCCGATCCCTTCCTGGCCTTCACCGGCCTGGTGTTCGGCAGCGAGAAGAACGATGGCCTGGTCGGCGTCTGTGCCACCTACCTGGGGCAGGTGCTCGGCGACAGCTACAACATGAACCACGTCGATGCGATCAACCATCTGTTCGGCATTCGCGGCTGGACCGAGCCGGTATCGCTGTACCGCCAGCACGCCAACCGCCTGAAGGGCAAAGGCATCTGATTTCGGCAATGGCGGCGGGGTGACCCGCCGCAGCGAGGTGGTATGTCCAGATTCTTCACCTTCTCTCTGGCTGCCGTGCTGCTGGCCGGCGCTCTGACTCTCTACTGGCGGTGGCCGGCTGGCGAAGGCCAGGCGCCTGCATCCAGCGTGGCTGCGCAGCCCCAGGCCGCGCCGTTCACTCCATCATCGGCCTCTGCTGTGCCGGCTGCCGCGCAGGCGCAGCCATCGCTGGCCGCCGCGCTGCCGAGCCTGGCCGGCACCGAGGTGGACGGTCGTCTGCAAACCGATGCTGCCGGCAATTTGCTGCTGGAGCTGGCCGTGCGCGACTACTTCGACTACTTCCTCAGCGCCGTTGACCACTCCGGTCTCGATGCCGTGATCGAGGCGCTGCTGGCCGATGCCGGACGCCGCCTGTCGGAGCCGGCGCTGGGGCAGCTGATCAGCCTGCTCGGCGACTATCTGGACTACAAGCGCGCCAGCATGGCGCTGATGCAACAGCCCCTGGATGCTCACCAGCAGGTCGATCCTCAGGCGCAGTTGCAGGTATTGCAGGCAGCCTTCGAGCGTCTGGATGCGCTGCGCCGCGCGCATTTTTCCGCGGCCGCGCAGGAGGCCCTGTTCGGCGCCGAGCAGGCCTACGCGCGCTATACCCTCGACAGTCTCACCCTGCAGCAGCGTGACGACCTCGACGACTCGCAGCGGGCGCAGCTGCTGGAGCAGGCGCGCGAGCGTCTGCCCGAGGCGCTGCGTGCCAGCGAGCAGCGCCAGCAGCTGGCTCTGGAGCAACTGGCGCGCAGCGAGCAGTTGTGGCGCGAGGGGGCGGACGAGCAGCAGGTGCGCGAATTCCTGGCCATGACCTATGATCCGGACACCGTGCAGCGCCTGCTCGTCGAACAGCGCCGCGAGCGCGACTGGCAGCAGCGTTACCAGGCCTACCGGCGTGAGCTCGCCGGCCTGCAGGGACGCGGCCTCAGCACGGAGGATGGCGAGCAGCTGCAGCGACAGTTGCGCGAGCGCCTGTTCGCCAGCGAGGACCGACACCGTGTGGAGACTTATGACGCCATCGCCGCCAAACAGCCGGAGCCTGCGTCCGAGCCCTGAGTGGCGCCGCCGATGAGTGCGCCGCCCCTGGAGCGTTTGCTGCTGGCGCAGCAGCGCCGCGGCCATCGCCGTCTGCGCTTCGTTGCCGAGCTGGAGCAGGCGTTCGCTGCCCATCGCGCTCAGCGCATTCGCCGGCGTTTGCCGTTGATCGCGGTGACCGCTGTGCTGTTCCAGCTGATCTACGCGCTGCTGGATTTTCTCGCCATGCCCTTGCAGGTCAGCCTGTCGGTGTTGCCCCTGCGCCTGCTGGCCCTGGGCGCGGTGGTGCTGGCCTTCTTCTATTGCCGGCGTGCGCAGGCCACGCCAGCGGCGGTGGTCGGCGTCTACGCCCTGGCCTACCTGCTCACCGGCGTCAGTGTCGCGCTGATCGTGCACCTGTGCTGGCGCCAAGGCGTGGCCATGCCTTACGACGGCCTGTTTCTGGTTCTGCTGTTCGGCTATGCCCTGCTGGGGCTGTCGTTTCGAGTGATCAGCCTGTGCAGTTGGGGCTTCTGCCTGCTGTTCGTCGGTGCGGGCCTGGCGCTCGACGAGCCTGGACGCGAGCTGGCGTATCAGGCCTTGTTTCTGCTCTGCGCCAACATGATCGGCACCGTCGGTGCCTATATGCAGGAGCATGGCCAGCGTGGCGCCTGGCTCAACCTGCGCCTGCTCGACCTGGCTCGCCAGCGCGCCGAGGCCGACGATGCGCGCAAGCTGCGTCTGCTGGCGGCGGCCAGTCACGACCTGCGCCAGCCGCTCAATGCCATGGGCCTGTATGCCGAGCACCTGGTGGAGCAGGGTGGCGATGCACAGACGCGTCGCATCAGCACGCGCCTGGCCGCCTCGGTGGAGCAGCTGGGACGCTTGCTGCAGTCGCTGCTCGACTACAGCCGTCTGACCCTGCCTGGCGGTGTGCAGGCCAGGCCCCACGCATTCGCCCTGCGCCCGCTGCTCGAACGCCTGCTCGGCGAGATCGCCCCGGAGGCGCAGCAGCAGGCTGTGCAACTGCGGCTGAACAGCGAGGCGTGTGCCGTGCGCAGCGATCCGCTGTTGCTGGAGCGGCTGCTGCGCAACCTGCTGCATAACGCGCTGCTGCACGCCCAGGCCGGAGAGCTGAGCCTGAGCGCTTGGCGTGAGGGGCAGGACATCGTGTTGGCAGTGGCCGATGATGGCCGCGGCCTGAGCGAGGCCGAGCAGGCGCTGGTGTTCGAGGAGTTTCGCCAGCTGGACAATCCGGGGCGTAGTGCCGAGCGCGGCCTGGGTTTGGGCCTGGCCATCGTGCGGCAACTGGCCGAGGTGCTGGAACATCCGCTGCAGCTCGAGTCGCAACCTGGCGCCGGAACGCGCTTCATCCTGCGTCTGCCCGCCGCCGAACTGGCGGAGCAGGCGCCGCGCAGCAGCGCGGGGCTGGCGCTCAAGGGGCGCATCCTGCTGCTGGAGGACGATGAGACCGGCCGCGAGGCCTTGAGCGGTCTGCTGCGCCGCTGGGGCTGCGAGGTGCAGGCCTGTGCCGATCTGGCCGAGGCGCTGACGGCGCTGCATCGGCAGGTACCGCATTTGCTGATCAGCGATTACCGACTGGCCGAGCAGGGCGATGGCCTGCAGGCCATCGAGCGCCTGCGCGAGGCGGCCGGGCAGATGTTGCCGGCACTGCTGATCAGCGCCGACCTGAGCCCGGAGCTGCACGAACGCTGCCTGCCGGCGCACGTCATTCCGCTGGGCAAGCCCCTGCTGCCGGCGCGTTTGCGCCAGGTGTTGGCGACCCAGTTGCAGGTGCGCCAGGCGCTCAGCTGATCACAGCCAGCCGCGCTGGCGGGCGGCGCTGACGCAGGCGGTGCGGGTGTGTACGGCGAAGGTTTCGAACAGCGCCTTGAGGTGGGTTTTCACCGTGTCTTCGGCCAGTCCCAGCTGACGGCTGATGGCCTTGTTCGGCAGGCCTTCGGCCAGCAATTGCAGAATTTCCAGTTGCCTGGGCGTCAGCGGCGAGGTGCTGCTCGGCGCCGGCAGGGTCTCGCCCAGCAGCACGCGCGTTACGGCCTGGCGCAGGGCCTTGCCGTCGGCACTCTTGGGAATGAAGCCGAGTGCGCCGGCGGCCAGTGCGGCCTGGGCATCGACGGCCGAGTCGCTGGCGCTGAGGATGGCCACCGGCGTGCTTTCGCCGCGCGCCAGCCAGCGCTGCAGCAGTTCCAGTCCCGGTTCGTCGGGCAGGCGCAGGTCGAGCAGGATCAGGTCGTAAGTCTGCTGCTGCAGGCGCTGCTCCGCTTCGGCGGCGTTCTGCGCGGTGTCGATCTGCAGGTCACGGGCGAGTGGCGCCAGGGCCAGGGCCAGGCCGTCGAGGAAGATCCGGTGGTCGTCCACCAGCAGCAGGTGCAGGTGGTCGGGCAGGGTGGTGCAGAGGGCAGTCATGATGGTCTCACGCGGCTTTTTCTTGTTGTTCTGCCGCGTGAGTTTAGCCAATGGCGTGCGCCGATTAGAAGCGATAGCTGAGCGAGGCGCCCAGGCCGTGGGCGCGGTTCTTGTAGCGCGCACGGTAGGTGCCACGGGTATCGCTGGCGTGGTTGACGTCCACCGACTCTTCCTGCAGGTAGGAATAGGCCAGGTCGATGGTCATGTCCTGGTTCGGACTCCAGCCGGCGCCGACGCTGAAGATGGTGCGGTCACCCGACGGGACGCGCGGCGAGCGGTCGACGTTGTTGATCGGCGACTGGTCGATGGCCATGCCCGTGCGTAGGGTCCATTGCGGATTGAGCTTGTAGGACAGGCCGATGGCATGGGCCCAGGTGTCGTGCCAGTTCTGCTCCTCGACGATGGTGGCGAGGTTGGCCGGCAGCGTGGCGGCATCGTTCTCCACGCGGATTTCCTTGAAGCGGCTCCAGCGTGTCCAGGTGCTGCCCAGGTACAGGGTCCAGGCGTCGTTCAGCTCATGGGTGATGGACATGTCCACCGATTCCGGGGTGGTCAGATCCAGGTTGGCGTCGTACTTGCCCGCTACGCCAGCCAGAATGCCGCTGCCGGAAACGCGGGTATCGCCTTCCAGTTCGTACTTCACGCGCGAGTGGTAGGTAATGCCGGCGCGGGTGCCGGGAGTGAACTCGTAAAGCACCCCGACATTGAAGCCTACCGCGGTATCGTCGCCCTTGACCTTCACCTTGCCGTCGTTGCTGCCGGGGCTCAGCGGGTTGAGGATCGAGGAACTGAGTTCACCTTCGATGTGATTGAAGGTCGGGCCGAAACCGACCGACAGCTTGTCGTTGAAGCGGTAGCTCAGGGTCGGCTGCACGGTGATCACGCGTACGTAGCTCTTGTCGGCGTGATAGCGGCCCTGGAAGCCGCGCTCGTAATCGGTCATCAGGCCGAAGGGCACGTAGACGCCCAGGCCGAAGGCGACCTTGTCGTCCAGCGGCTTGACGTAGTAGCCCATGGGCACGCCGGTGGACGGCACCATATCGCCGTCATTGCTGCCGGACAGCTGCAGCGGGCCGGCGTTGGCGCTGGCGTTGCGGATGTCGCTCTTGGCGTGGATGACGGCGGCACCGACATAGATCTCGTCGCGCTTGAGGCGCGCCATGCCGGCCGGGTTGCCGAATACGGTGCTGGCGTCATCGGCCGAGGAGGAGCGACCGGCGAAGGAGGTACCCATGCCGGAAATGCTTTGCTCGTTGAGGGCGAAGCCGCTGGCCAGGCCATGGCTCGAAGTGGCGGTGATGGCAACGGCCAGACCGGTCTTGAGAAGACGTTTGCTCACGGGGAAGCTCCTGTGGTGAGGCGGGGGGGCGCACGCTACAGCTTTTCCTGACCCCTGCCAACCCGCTGAAGTTCCCGAAATAGAGCGGTTTGTCTGACAATTGGTTAAATCTTGTACGGATCTTCGCCCATATGGTCAGGCGTTCAGGCCACTCGACTGACCTGAGCCACGCAACGCTGCCAGGCCTCGAGAAAGTCCCCCAGCCGGCCCTGTGGCTGGAAGACCCGGCACCAGATACGGCCGAGCCCCAGCAGATCGTCGGCGGCGGGTAACTCCAGCTCCTCTGCCTCCACCAGTAGCCAGGCGATGGCGGTGGCATATCGCAGATTCACCGTCAGTTCCAGATGCGGCGCCTCGAGAAAGGCATGCTGGCTGGCCAGGCCGCGGACTCGGCTGGCCAGTTCGGGATCGCGCGCCAGATGCCGGTCCCACAGGGCCAGGTGACTCTGCTCGCTGATGCGGTAGAGGCCATGGCCGTTGGGGTTGCCCAGGGCGCTGCCCAGCGCCGTCTGGCAGGCTGCGGTGCCCAGTAGCAGCGCTTCGGCCGTGGGCGTGTGACGCTGCAGATAGAGAAGGGTAGGGCGGATCACATGCTGGCTGAGATCGCAGGCGGCTATTCCCATGGCATCCTCGCGGAGGGTGCCGGTGGGGCCGGGCGCGTGGCAGCTGATTTTGGTGGTTTTTCTTAAAGGCCCCACCGGGAGCGGGGTTAGCCGCTCAATTTCAAGTCTAGTGCGATCTTTGTGCTGTAAAGAGCTGTTTTTAAATTGTTTTCACCTTTCGGTTATTTCCCATATTCCCAGTAGTTGTTAAGCCGCTTCAGTCGCCGGTGGCCACGGGGCGCTGCGGATCGGTGATCCATTCGCTCCAAGAACCGGCATACAGCGGTGCCAGGGGGTACCCGGCCAGGCACATGGCGAACAGGTTGTGGCAGGCGGTGACGCCCGAGCCGCAATAGGCCGCCAGGTTGTCCAGCGGACGTTCCCCACGCAGCTGGTCGAAACGCTCGCGCAGGGCAGCGCTGGGCAGAAAGCGGCCATCGGCGCCGAGATTGTCGGTGAAGGCCGCGCATTGCGCGCCGGGGATATGCCCGGCCACCGGGTCGAGCGGTTCCACCTCGCCCCGAAAGCGCGGCAGGGCACGAGCATCGAGCAGGGTCAGGTCCGGATTGCCCAGGCGCAGGGCCAGTTGCTCGGCGCTCAGCAGCAGGCTGTTGTCGGGCTGTGCGGAGAAGTCGCCGGGGGCGTTGCTCGGCGGCGCTGTCGTCAGTTCCAGGCCGGCCTCGCGCCAGGCCTTCAGGCCCCCGTCGAGCAGGTACAGACCGTCGCGCTTGCCCAGCCACAGCAGTAGCCACCAGGCGCGGGCGGCGAATGCGCCAGGGCCGTCGTCGTACAGCACCACCTGGCTGTCCGCCCGCAGGCCGCAGGCTCGCAGGCGTTCGACCAGTGCGCTCGGGTCCGGCAGAGGGTGGCGCCCGGTCACGCCCTTGATCACGGGGGCGGACAGGTCCTGTTCGAGATCCAGAAAGTGGGCCTGGGGGATATGGCCGTCGAGGTAGCTGCGGCGTCCGTAGGCCGGGTCCTCGAGGGCGAAGCGGCAGTCGAGGACCAGCAGATCCTCCTGCCCGAGACGTTGCTGCAGCTGCGGCGCGCTGATCAGTTGAGCGAGTGACATGGTGCCTCCTGTGTCGTAGACGCGTTTGCCGGCATCATACCGCCTAGCCAATCCGCTGCCCCCGGATCGATCTGCCGATAAGTAAGGAGCCGTTTCAATGCTGAGTCTGCAACCCATCACGCGCAGTGCGAACCTGGCGCGCCGTGCCGGTGTGGCGCTGGGATCGGTGGGCGTGACCCTGTATTTCTGCCTGCTGGTGATCGTTCGCGCAGCGCTGGGGCGGCTGCGGCGCGAGCATGTCGATCGCTATACGCGCATCTGGTCGGCGGCGTTGCTGCGCCTGGTACGCATGCGCATGACGGTGCAGGGGCGCTGCCCGGACTTCAACGACGGGCGCCGTTACCTGATCCTCTGCACTCACTCCAGCCACTACGACATTCCCGCCAGTTTCGTCGCCATGCCCGGTTCGATGCGCATGCTGGCCAAGAGCGAGCTGTACCGCATTCCCTTCCTCGGTCGGGCCATGCGCGCTGCCGAATTCCCCTCGGTGGCCAGGCACAATCCGCAGCAGGCGCGACGCGACCTGGCGCGTGCCCGGCAGATGATGGAGAGCGGCATCGTGCTCTGGGCCGCGCCGGAAGGCACCCGTTCGGCCGACGGTCGCCTGCAGCCGTTCAAGAAGGGCTGCTTCCACCTCGCCCTGGAAACCGGGGCGATCATCGTTCCGGTGGCGATCAGGGACATTCACCATGTGCTGCCCGCGCGCACCTGGCGCCTGAATCTGGATCAGCCGGTGCAGTTGTGCATTGGCGCTCCCATCGACGCCAGTCGCTACGATCAGGACAACCTGGCGGTACTCATGGCCGATACCCGGGAGCGCATGGAGCAGCTGCTGTACGGCCAGGTGGCGGCCCCCGTGCCGAGTCCCGAGCCTGTGCTCGAAACATGTGCCGACTGAGTGCAATTCTGGTGCGAAATGGGAAGCTGTTTTTAGGCTTTCTAGAGCGGTTCTGTGAGGGATTTTTCTTTGCTGCACTAAAAAGATTCATAAAAGCGACATTTTGATCTGTTTTGGTGCTTTGGCGCCTGATAGAGTGCCGGCCACTTTGTCTTCGTGGTGTCGAGGTGCCGCATGTCGTTGTCCGTCGATTCTTTCCTGGCGCGCCTGAAACAGCGCGATCCCGACCAGCCGGAGTTCCACCAGGCGGTGGAAGAGGTGGTGCGCAGCCTCTGGCCCTTTCTCGAGGCCAACCCGCGTTACCGCGAGGCCGGCATTCTCGAGCGTATGGTCGAGCCGGAACGCGCCATCCTGTTTCGCGTGCCCTGGGTCGACGACCGCGGCCAGGTGCAGGTCAACCGTGGCTACCGCATCCAGATGAGCAGCGCTATCGGCCCCTACAAGGGTGGCCTGCGCTTCCATCCCTCGGTGAACCTGGGCGTGCTCAAGTTCCTCGCCTTCGAACAGGTGTTCAAGAATTCGCTGACCTCGCTGCCCATGGGCGGCGGCAAGGGCGGTTCGGACTTTGACCCCAAGGGCAAGAGCGAGGGCGAGGTGATGCGCTTCTGCCAGTCGTTCATGAGCGAGCTGTACCGCCATATCGGTGCCGACCTGGACGTGCCGGCCGGTGACATCGGCGTCGGTGGCCGCGAGATCGGCTACCTGTTCGGCCAGTACAAGCGCCTGTCCAACCAGTTCACCTCGGTGCTCACCGGCAAGGGCCTGAGCTACGGCGGCAGCCTGATCCGCCCGGAAGCCACCGGTTATGGCTGCGTGTACTTCGCCCAGGAGATGCTCAAGCGCATCGACCAGGGCTTCGAGGACAAACGCGTGGCCATCTCCGGCTCCGGCAACGTCGCCCAGTACGCGGCGCAGAAGGTCATGGAACTGGGCGGGCGGGTCATCTCGCTGTCCGATTCCGACGGCACCCTGTATGCCGAAGGCGGCCTGAGCAACGAGCAGTGGCTGCATTTGATGGACCTGAAGAACGTGCGTCGCGGCCGCCTGCGCGAGATGGCCGAGCACTATGGTCTGCAGTTCCTTGCCGGCCAGCGCCCCTGGAGTCTGCCGTGCGACATCGCGCTGCCCTGCGCCACGCAGAACGAGCTGGATGGCGAGAACGCCCGCACACTGGTGAACAACGGCTGTATCTGCGTGGCCGAGGGGGCCAACATGCCCTCGACGCTGGAAGCGGTGGATTTGTTCGTCGAGGCCGGCATCTGCTACGCGCCGGGCAAGGCATCCAACGCCGGCGGCGTGGCCACCAGCGGCCTGGAAATGAGCCAGAACGCCATGCGTCTGCACTGGAGCGCCGGCGAGGTGGACGAGCGCCTGCACGGCATCATGCAGAACATCCACCATGCCTGCGTGCACCATGGCGAGGAGAAGGGACGAATCAACTACGTCAAGGGCGCCAACATCGCCGGCTTCGTCAAGGTCGCCGATGCCATGCTGGCCCAGGGCGTGGTCTGAGGCGCGAGCTGGCGATAAAAAGAAAGCCCCTGTTATCCGGGGCTTTTTTCTCAGTGCAGTTCGAGACGGCCGATGCGGTCGTTGTCCAGGCTGCCGAAATACAGATGGTCGCCCACCGGTTTCACCGAGGTGATCATGCGCAGGTGGGTACCGCTGGTGTCGTGCAGGCTGCGCACGATCTCACCCTGCTCGTTGAGGGCGATGGCGAAGCCGTAGGGGATCGCCTTCGGCCACAGCGCGCGCGGCAGCTTGGCCAGTTGCGCCTTGAGCCAGGGGTGGCGGTGGAGAAAATCGGCGTCGGCCTTGCGCGGTGTGGGCAGGGCAACCCAGAAGGTGCCGTTGCGGTCGCCCTGCAGGTTGTCCGGCAGCCCAGGCAGGTTGTCGATGAAGATGTCGTGCTGGCCGGCCTTGTCGCCCTTGAGCCAGTAGCGGGTGATGCGATAGCGATAGGTCTCGTTGACCAGCACGAAGTCTTCGTTCGCCGACAGCGCCACACCGTTGGCGAAGTACAGTCCGTCGAGCAGTACGCGGGTTTCGCCACTGGCCGGGTCGTAGGCCAGCAGGCGGCCGTGCGGGCGCGCTTCGAGCAGGTCGAGCAGGTAGTCCGGTTGCTGGAAGCGCGAGGACGCGTCGCTGAAATAGATGGTGCCGTCGCTGGCGATATCCAGATCGTCGGTGAAGGCGAACGGCACGCCGTCGGCCTCGGTGGTCAGCACCGTGATTGCGCCCTGCGGGTCGATGCTCAGCAGACCCTTGTAGGCGTCGGCGACGATCAGGTTGCCAGCGGCATCGAAGTTCATGCCCAGCGGGCGGCCGCCGGTGTCGACGAAGGTCTCCACGCTGTCATCGGCCAGCACGCGGACGATGCGCCCGTCGTGCAGGCCGGCATAGACCCGGCCCTCGCCATCCACGGCGGTATCCTCGGGGCCATGGACCTGGCCGCGGGCGAGCAGCTCGGCCTTCATCAGGGTGTCGTTGGCTTCCAGCACGCCGGTCATCGCCGGTGCGGGCGCGGCGTCCCAGGGCAGCGGATCGATGGGGCTCGGCGTCAGCGCCAGATAACCTGCCGCGGCGGCCAGCAGCACGACGAGCAGGGCAAGCAGTTTCTTCAGCATTGTTGTTCTTCCGTGTCGGAGGGGCGCGGCACAGGTTACACAGTTCCCGCGCTGCGCGGCAGGCCGCTGCCCGTGGAGTTGCCGTGGCATATATACTGCGCGGCATTCTTGATGGGAGAGCCGCGTGGCTAACGACATTCACTGGATCCGCGACAACGCCAGCCTGGCCGAACACTGCGCCGCCTGGCGTGCCTTGCCTTTCGTCGCGCTGGACACCGAGTTCATGCGCGTCGATACCTTCTACCCCATTGCCGGCCTGCTGCAGGTCAGCGGTGGCGACAAGGCCTATCTGATCGATCCGCTGTGCATCGACGACTGGAGGCCTCTGGCCGAGCTGCTGCAGGCGCAGACGGTGGTGAAGGTGCTGCACTCGTGCAGCGAGGACCTGGAGGTGTTTCTGCGTCTGACCGGCAGCCTGCCGGTGCCGCTGTTCGACACCCAGGTGGCGGCCGGCTATCTCAACCTTGGTTTTTCCATGGGCTATTCGCGCCTGGTGCAGACCCTGCTGGGCATCGAGCTGCCCAAGGGCGAGACGCGCTCCGACTGGCTGCAGCGGCCGCTGTCGGCGACCCAGATCAGCTACGCGGCCGAGGACGTGCTGCATCTGGTGGAGGTCTATCAGGCGCTGACGCAGCGGTTGTCCGCCGAGAAGCACGCCTGGGTGCTGGAAGACGGCGCCGAGCTGGTGGCCGCGCTGAGCCGCGAAGTCGACCCCGACGAGCTCTGGCGCGAGGCCAAGCTGGCCTGGAAGCTGTCGCGTCAGCAGCAGGCGGTGCTGCGCGCGCTGTGCGCCTGGCGCGAGCGTCAGGCGCGGGCGCGCAACCAGCCGCGCAACCGCATCCTGCGCGAGCATTCGCTGTGGCCGCTGGCACGCACCCAGCCGGATAACCTGGTGGCCCTGGCGCGTATCGAGGACATGCATCCGAAAACCGTGCGTCAGGACGGCGAAACCCTGCTGCAGCTGATTCGCGAGGCCGCAGCATTGCCACCCGAGCAATGGCCCGAGGCCTTGCCCGAGCCGCTGCCGATCGAAGCGTCAGCGCTGCTCAAGAAGCTGCGTGCCGTGGGCCAGCGCGAGGGCGAGCGGCTGGAGATCGTGCCCGAGCTGATGTTGCGCAAGAAGACCCTGGAGGCCCTGCTCAAGAGCGGCTACCCCAACGGCCCCTACCAATTGCCCGACTCCCTGCGCGGCTGGCGCCGGGAGCTGATGGGCCAGGCCCTGCTCGATTGCCTGGCCGCAGAAGGAGAACCCGAGTGAAACGTATCTGTTCCATCTACAAGAGCCCGCGCAAGAACGAAATGTACCTCTACGTGCTCAAGGCCGATGCCCTGACGCGGGTGCCCGAGGGCCTGCTCGGCATCTTCGGCCCGCCTGCGCATGCCTTCGACCTGGTGCTCAGCCCGGAGCGTCAGCTGGCCCGCGAGGACATCGCCACGGTGCTGGAGAATCTCGACAAGCAGGGTTATCACCTGCAGATGCCGCCGCCCGAGGAGGATTACATCCAGCACCTGCCGGACGAACTGCTCTGCCGCAACGACCCGGTCTGAACCATGCGCCTGCTGATTGCCGAGGACGATCACGACCGCTACGCCCAGCACGTGCGCCATGCCCGGCCCGATCTGGAGCTGGTGGCCGGCGCCGACCCTGCGCGATTGGCTGCGGCGGCAGGCGATTGCCCGGTGTGGCTGGGGCAGCCCGATCTGCTGGTGCCCTTGCTGCGCCAGGGGCTGCGTCCACGTTGGCTGCAATCGACCTGGGCGGGCATCACGCCGCTGCTGGCCGCCGACCTGCCGCGCGACTATCGGCTCAGTCGCGCCGTGGGCATTTTCGGGCAGGTGATGGCCGAGTACGTGCTGGGCCATCTGCTGGCGCATGAACGGCGCCTGTTCGCCCGCCTGGCCGCGCAGGTCGAGCAGCGTTGGGATCACAGCCTGCCGCGCAGCCTGGCCGGGCGGCGCGCGCTGATCGTCGGCTGTGGCGAGATCGGCCAGGCGGTGGCGCAGTTTCTTGCGCACTTCGGCGTGCAGCTGCGTGGCGTCGCCAGTCAGGCGCGCACGCAGGCGCCCTTTGCCGACGTGGCTGCCATGGATGAATTGCCGCGCCTGATCGCCTGGGCCGATTACGTGATCAACCTGCTGCCGGACACCCCGGCTACTCGCGATCTGTACGATGCCGAACTGCTGGCCGCCTTTCGTCCCGAGGCGCTGCTGATCAATGCCGGGCGTGGCAGTGCGGTGGTCGACGACGACTTGGTGGCGGCGCTGGAGCAGGGCAAACTGGCCGGCGCGGTGATCGATGTTTGCCGTCAGGAGCCGCTGCCGCCGGGCCATGGCTTCTGGAGCGCACCGCATCTGCTGCTGACCGGGCACAGCTCGGCGCCCACCGACCCGGCGCTGATGGCCGAGCTGTTTCTGGACAATCTGGCGCGCTGGCAGGTCGGAGAGCCGTTGCGCGGTGAAGTGGATTTCGCCCGCGGCTATTGAGCAGCCGTTCGGCATGCGCCGCTTGGCCGGGCCCGGCGCTCGGGCTAGACTGCCGCGCTTTTTTCCACCCGAGTCCATACTGCTGCCATGGCCGCCAATTCCGAACCCTTCTGGAAACGCAAGACGCTCGCCCAGCTCGATCGGGACGAGTGGGAGTCGCTGTGCGATGGCTGCGGCCTGTGCTGCCTGCAGAAGCTCGAGGACGAGGATGACGGCGCCGTCTACTACACGCGCATCGCCTGCAAGCTGCTGGATCTGCAAACCTGCCGCTGCAGCGATTACGCCAACCGCATCAAGCACGTGCCCGACTGCATCCAGCTCACGCCGGCGCAGGCCGACCAGTTCCAGTGGTTGCCGCCGACCTGCGCCTACCGCCTGGTCAGCGAGGGCAGGGACCTGCCGCACTGGCACCATCTGGTGAGCGGCGATCCGGACGCGGTGCATGCCGAGCGGATTTCCCAGTCGGGCCGCATGCTCAGTGAGAACAGCGTCGCCGAAGAGGACTGGGAAGAGCATCTGATCTTCCGCGCCGGTTGATTGCGCCGGCGCTTCATGGCAAATCTGTTCGCCTTCCACGGAATCGCCCCGGGGGTGCGGCTGTCCTATGGCTGCCACCTTCGCTTCGCATCAGGAGTCCTGCTCGATGTCCCTTCGCCTGCCGCTGTATTCGTCTGCGCTGTTGCTGAGTCTTGGTTGGCCGGCCTGGGCCGCCACCCAGAAGGTCGATCTGGATTACCGGGTGCGCTTCGTGCCGGAAAGCAACCAGGCCGAGGTCAGCATCACCCTGGAGAAGGGCGAGCGGATACGCAGCCTGGATTTCAACTTGGGCCAGGACGGCCGCTACAGCGACTTCAAGGCCGATGGGCAGTGGTCCGAGGAGACCCCGGGGCGCGGCAAATGGCAGCCGGCCGAAGGCAAGAGCGTGCTGAGCTATCGGGTGACGATCGACAAGGAGCGCCAGCCCGGCCGCTACGACGCACGCATGACGCCGGACTGGGCGCTGCTGCGCGGCGACAACCTGGTGCCCGCCGCGGTGCTCGACCAGCGCGACAAGACCGAGCTGGTGGCGCGGCTGCAGTTCGAGCTGCCCAAAGGCTGGAAGAGCGTGGAAACCGGCTGGCCGCGCATCGGCAAGAACCGCTTTCGCATCGACAACCCGCAGCGCAAGTTCGACCGTCCCACCGGCTGGATAATCGCCGGCAAGCTGGGCACCCGGCGTACGCGTCTGGGCGACACCGATGTGGCCATCTCCGCGCCGGTGGGCGAGGGCATGCGGCGCATGGATATCATGACCTTCCTGACCTTCGTCTGGCCGCAGATGCAGCAGGTGTTCCCGCGCGATCCGGACAAGCTGCTGATCGTCGGCGCCGGCGACCCCATGTGGCGCGGTGGCCTGTCGGCGGCCAATTCCTACTACATGCATGCCGATCGCCCGCTGGTCAGCGAGAACGGCACCAGCGCGCTGGTGCATGAGCTGGTGCACGTGTTCAGCCGCATCTACGCACGCGATCGCAGCGACTGGATCACCGAAGGGCTGGCCGAGTACTACGCCATCGAGGTGATGCGCAGGGCCGGTGGCATCAGCGAAGAGCGTCATCAGAAGATTCGCGAGCAGCTGATCCGCTGGAGCAAGCCGGTCACCAGCCTGCGTACCGACAACGCCAGCGGCGCCGTTACCGCGCGTGCCGTGCTGCTGTTGCAGGAGCTGGACCGGGAAATCCGTCAGAAGACCAAGGACAAGGGCAATCTCTCGCTAGATGACGTGACCCGCGGACTGATGCGCCTGGATCGGGTCAGCACCAAGGATTTCATCGAGATCACCGAGAACGTCATCGGCGGGCCGTCGAAGACCCTGGATACGCGTCTGCTGCGCTAGCGCCGCGTTTTCCGCAAGGACGGCGCGCAGCGGGGGCTTTGCCCGTCAGCGCTTGAGCAGCTCCGCCAGCCCGGCCAGCCCCTTGTGCGTCACCTTGCTGCCGGAGCCGGCGCTGGCGGCTTCCTCCTTCTGGTAGTGCAGGTCGACCTGGCGTTGGTGCTCGTTGTCGTGGCAGTACAGGCACAGCAGTTCCCAGTTGGAGCCATCTTCCGGGTTGTTGTCGTGGTTGTGGTCACGGTGATGAACGGTGAGTTCGCTCAGGCGCTTGCCGCTGAATTCGCGCCCGCAGCGGCCGCAGATATGCGGATACATGCGCAGAGCCTTCTCGCGGTAGCTGGTTTCCCGGCGCTGCTGGGCTTCGGCGAGGATGCGGTCGAGCTTGCTGGTGGTGGTCATGGGGGCGCTTCGCTGGAACGTTCGTGGGCAGGTGTTGCCAGAATAGAACGAAAGTCAGTCGATCAGGAGCCCCGTCATGCGTATCCCTGTTCTTGCTGCACTGATGCTGGCGGTCAGCGCCAGTACCCTGTCCTGGGCTCAGGAACCCATCCGCACGCCAGCGGCACCGGCTCCCGGTGCGCCAGGCACCTCCACGCCGCAACCCTATGGCCAGCCTTCCACCACGCCGATCAGGCCGCAGGGCTCGCCGCCTCTGCTACCGCCACCGCAGGGGCAGAGCATGCCGGGCAGCGTGCCGCGAACCAACAGCGATCAGTCGATACCCCAGCTGGATCAGCAGTTGCGCCGCAACAGCCAGGGGCTGGAGGGGCAGCGGCAGCAGAACTGAGCGCCCGCCTGGGGCCGGCAAGCGTGACCTAGAGCTGGTTGACCAGCTGACCGTCGGCCATGCGCAAGCGCTTCGACATGCCCACGGCGATGGCGCGGATCATCTGGGCTGCGGTGCGCGGGTGCTCCTGCAGCATCTTGTCCAGTGCATCCTTGCCCAGTGTCAGCAACTGGCTGTCGCTGATGGCAACGCAGCTGGCCGAGCGCCGCTCGCCGTCGAGCACGGCCATTTCACCGAAGGCGCGGCCGCGGCGCAGGTTGGCCACCTCCAGCTCCTCACCATTGACGTTGGTCTTGCGGATCGACACCGCGCCGCTGGCCAGGATGCACATGAAGGTGCCGGCATCGCCTTCACGGAAGATGGTGCTGCCTTCTGCGATGCGGTTGAGACTGAAGTAGCCGGCGGCGGTGAGCACCTCGGCTGGCGGCAACTGGTCGAACAGGCCGCAGTCGAGCAGCAGGTCGCGAATGGCATCGATCAGGTGGGATGTATCGGGCATGACGGTGGCGAATTTCACGGAAAGTGGCGACGAGCGACCCTAGCGGCTGGCCGGAGGCTTTGCCAAGGGCCAGCGCAGGGCGGTTGAGCGCTTTGTGCCGCAGCTCTCAGACCATGCCCAGCACCCGCAGCACGAAGGCGTACTCCAGCGCCACGTCCCTGATGCCCTGGTAGCGCCCGCTCATGCCACCGTGGCCGGCGTCCAGGTCGGTCTTGAGCAGCAGCAGGTTGTCATCGGTCTTGCGCGCGCGCAGCTTGGCCACCCACTTGGCCGCCTCCCAGTACTGCACCCGGCTGTCGTTGTAGCCGGCCACGGCGAGAATGGCCGGGTAGGCCTGGGCACTGACGTTCTCGTAGGGCGCGTAGGCCTTGATGCGTTCGTGCACCTCGGGCTGGTTCGGGTCGCCCCATTCGTCGTATTCGGTGACGGTCAGCGGCAGGTCGGGGTTGAGCATGGTGTTGAGCACATCGACGAACGGCACTTCGGCAATGGCCGCGGCGAACAGCTCCGGCCGCTCGTTGAGCACCGCGCCGATCAGCAGGCCGCCGGCGCTGCCGCCGCTGATGACCAGTTGCGCCGGACGGGTCAGGCCCTCGGCGATCAGGCGCTCGGCGCAGGCGATGAAGTCGCCGAAGCTATTGCGCTTGTGCTCCAGCTTGCCGGAGCGGTACCAGGCTTCGCCCATTTCGCCGCCGCCGCGCACATGGGCGATGGCGAAGACGAAACCGCGCTCCAGCAGGCTCAGACGGGCATGGGAGAACCAGGGGTCGAGGCTGGCGCCGTAGGCGCCATAGCCATACAGGTACAGCGGTGCCGGCTGGCCGGCCGCGAGCACGTCGCGACGTGCCACCAGGCTGATCGGTATCTGCGTGCCGTCGGCGGCGCTGGCCCAGAGGCGGCGGCTCTCGTAGGCATCGGCATCGAACGGGCCTTCGACCGGCGTCTGCTTGAGCACCTGCTGTTCGCCCGTGGCCAGCTCCAGCTGGCGGACCTGCGCGGGGCGCGCCAGCGCCTCGTAGCGCAGGCGAATCACCGGGCTGTGGAACTCCAGGCTGTCCTGCACGTAGAGGCTGTAGGCCGCGTCCGGCAGCTGCACGCGATAGGCCGCCTGGCCCTGCGGCTGCACTTCGAGAACCGGCAGGCCACCTTCGCGCAGGGCCAGGACGATGGCGCGCTGGTTGAGGGTGGCGCCGTCGAGCATCACCTGCGGGTCGTGCGCGCGAATCTGCTGCCAGTGCGGGCGCTGCGGCTTGGCTTCGTCCGCGCGATACAGCGCGAAGTTGATGCCGCTCTGGTTGCTGCGGATCAGCCAGCACCACTGGCCGTCGAGCATGCCGTGGTCGGCGTCATATTCATGGCCTTCCTCGCGGGGGGCCAGGCAGACGAAATCTCCCTCCGGTCGTTCGGCATCGAGCACCCAGACTTCGCTGGTGGTCTTGCTGCCCAGCTGCAGGATCAGCTGGCGCTCGGAGCTGGAACGGTAGCAATGCAGGAAGAAGCGGCCGTCGGCCTCCTCGAAAACCTGTTCGGCGCCGCTGGTACCGAGACGATGGCGATAGAGCTTGTAGGGGCGGTGGGTGTCGTCCAGTTCGGTGAAGAACAGCGTCTGGCTGTCGCCCGCCCAGGTCATGCTGCCATCGCAGTCGTCGAAGGGCAGTTCGCTGATCCGGCCGCTGTCCAGCTCCTTGACGAACAGGCGGTAGATCTCCTCGCCACTGCTGTCGAGGCTGTAGGCCAGGCGCCGCTGGTCCGGGCTGATGCTGAACGCACCGACGGAGAGAAAGCCGCCGCCGGCCAGTGCGTTGGGGTCGAGCAGCAGCGTCTCGCTGTCTGTGTCGACGGTCAGCGAGCCGTCCACCGGACGTTTGCAGCGATAGTGGCGGGGGTACTCATCGCCGGCCGTGGTGCGCTGGTAATAGAGGTAATCGCCCCAGGGCGTGGGCAGCGACAGATCGGTTTCGCGGATGCGGGCCTTGATCTCGTCGAACAGGCTTTCGCGCAGGGCCTGCTGTGGCGCCAGCTCGGCTTCGAGGTAGGCGTTTTCGGCCTTGAGATGGTCGAGGACTTCTTCGCTGTCGCGCTGTTCCAGCCAGCGATAGGGATCGGTTCCGGTTTCCCGGCGGGCGATGGGGGCAGAGGACATGGCGAAACTCCGAAACGCAGCGGCCGACGGCAGGGGCGCCGGGCCGGATAAAAGCCGCTATCATAAGCCCCCCTTAGTCAGCCCCGCCACGCAGGGACCGCCGCTTTATGATGAACGAGAACGACTACCTCCTTGCCTGGGCTGCCTACGGCGTCGCCGCACTGGGTTGCCTGCTGGTGTGGATGCGCCTGACCAGCTGGATGTGGCGCTACCTGCGCGAGCCGCTGCGGGTGCTGGGGGCGGTGCTGCTGTTCAGCCCGACTATCGTCGATCCGTCACGTGAGCTGTTCGCCCCGGCGCTGGCGGTAACGGCGATGGATCTGCTGCTCAAGGTCGGCAACAACGCCTGGCGTGCGGTGGCCGATCTGACGCTGTATGCGCTGATCGCCCTGGCCGTCTACCTGGTGTTCGTCGCCGTGCGCTGGCCCATCGAGCGCTGGTGGCAGGGGCGGCACGAGGCGCACGTCGAAGAAGACGAAGACCCGCGTACCCTGCGCGAGTTGATGGATCAGGACGACGAGCGCCTGGCCCGTCCCTACGAGCGCGATCGCAACGGCCGCCTGGAGCCGCGCATTTAGCCCTTGCGCCGGCCAGGGCTGCCGTTCAGCATGATGGCCTCTTGGATGGAGGCCTCATGACCTGCGTGTTCTGCGCCATCGCCGCCGGCCAGTTGCCGGCGCATAAGCTGTACGAAGACGAGGATTTCATCGTCCTGCTGGACATCTTTCCCATGCGCCCGGCTCACGTGCTGATCGTCAGCCGTGTCCACGCGCCTTATCTCAAGGACCTGCCTGCCGCGGCGCGCGAGCGCCTGCTGGCACTGGCCGACAAGGTCGCCGCGGCGCTGCGTGCGGCGAGCTATGGGCGCGAGGGCATCAACCTGCTGATCAACGATGGCCCGGATTCCAACCAGCATGTTCCGCATCTGCATCTGCACCTGATTCCGCGCCGCCGCGGCGATCTGCCGGTGCTGCTCTGGCGTCTGCTGGTACGCTTTGTCCCCCTGGGGCGCAAGCGCCTGCAGGCACGCCTCGAGGCCGAAGCCGAGCAGCTGCGTGCGATTCTCAGCAAGGAGAACTGACCCGATGTGCGAATTGCTCGGCATGAGCGCCAACGTACCCACCGATATCGTCTTCAGCTTCACCGGGCTGATGCAGCGTGGCGGCCGCACCGGCCCGCACCGCGACGGCTGGGGCATCGGTTTCTACGAAGGGCGCGGCCTGCGCCTGTTTCAGGACCCGCGAGCGAGCAGCGAATCGGAAGTGGCGCAGCTGGTGCAGCGTTATCCGATCAAGAGCGAGGTGGTGATCGGTCACATTCGCCATGCCAACGTCGGCAAGGTCTGCCTGGCCAACACCCATCCCTTCGTCCGCGAGCTCTGGGGACGCAACTGGTGCTTCGCCCACAACGGCCAGCTGGCCGGTCTCGAAGGTTCCACCAGTTTCTACCGCCCGGTCGGCGATACCGACAGCGAGGCGGCATTCTGCGATCTGCTCAACCGCGTGCGTCGCGCCTTTCCCGAGCCGGTTTCGGTGGAGATGCTGTTGCCGGTGCTGGTGGCAGCCTGCGCCAGCTACCGCAAGCTCGGCGTGTTCAACTGCCTGCTCAGCGACGGCGACTGGCTGTTCAGCTTCTGTTCGAGCAAGCTGGCGCATATCACCCGGCGCGCGCCGTTCGGCCCGGCGCAGCTCAAGGACGCCGAGCTGCGCGTGGATTTCCAGGCGGAAACCACGCCCGACGACGTGGTCACGGTGATCGCCACCGAGCCGCTGACCGACAACGAGCACTGGTCGCTGTATCAACCGGGTGAGTGGCGCCTGTGGCGTCGCGGCGAATCCATCGCCGACGGCAGAGCCTGAGCGGGAGGGAAGCATGCTGAGAAGCTATCTGCGTCTGGCCTTGTTCGCCTTCGGTCTGCTGTTGGGCGTGCAGGTGCCGGGCTTCATCGACGATTACGGCAAGCGCGTCGAGGCCCGCCTGCTGGAGTCGCAGCAGAGCCTGAAGGGCTTTCAGGACACTGCGCAGAAGTTCTTCAAGGGCGATATGGATGCGCTGGTGGCGCACTATCGCGTCAGCGACGATCCGGTGATGCGCAGCGACGCGCAGAGCGTCGCGCATCTGGTGCAGCGCTCGGCCCTGCTGGAACGTGAATGGCAGGCCATGCAGGGGCCCTGGTACGCCCAGGCCTGGCACCTGGCCACCGGCGCCGACCGCGATCTGCTCGGCGAGACCCTGCAGGCCTACCGTTACCAGGTGCTGTTCACCCCCGAGGCCATTCTCTGGGGCGTGATCTGTGCGCTGCTGCTGGCCTGGCTGGCCGAGCTGCTGGTGCTGCTGTTCGGCTGGATGCTCGGTGCCGGCCGGATCAGACGTACCCAGCAACGTCACTGGCGCTGAATGTCAGGCCGAGGGCGGCCATGACGCAGGTGGTTGACGACATCGCTCAGTAGCTGAGCATCAACTCCGGGCCCAGGTAGGCGTTGGCCTGAAGGATGTCGTCCTCGCCCAGCAAGCCGACGGCCGCGGCTAATTGCAGGCGTGCAAGCAGATACCGCAGTTTCGCTTCGAGCAGGTCGCGGCGGGCGATGAACACCTGTTCTTCGGCATTGAGGATGTCGACATTGGTACTGGAGCCGGCGAGAAAACCCTTGCGCGCCGAGTCCTGTGCCCGCTCGCTGGATATGACGGCCTGCTGCAGAGCGCGAATGCGCGCCTGACCGCTCTGTATACCGCGGAACTCGCGGGTTGTAGCGGAAAACACTTCCTCACGGACGGCATTGACCTCTTCCCCGGCCTGTTCACGGCTCGCGGTAGCCTGGCGGACCCGTGCGCTGACGCCGCCACCGGCGTACAGCGGCATGGTGAATTCCAGGCCGATGGAGCTGTAGCGGTTGGTCTGGTTGATGGTGGAGAGCGAATCGCTCTCGCTGTCGGTATAGCCAAGTACCAGGTCAATGGTGGGCCAGTGGCCGCTGCTGGCGCGTTTGACCTCCTCCTCGGCGATACCATGGTTGACCTGCCGCGCGCGTAGCGAAGGGTTGTTCAATTGCGCCTTTTGCAGCCAGTCCTGAAGATTGTCCGGCTGCAGGGGCGGGGTGGGAAAGTCGGCATGCAGGGTGGCGAGCTGATCGGGAGTGTTGCCGAGCAACTCCTGCAGCAGACGTAGGGCGATCACCAGGTTGTCCTCGGCTTCGATCACGCCGGCCTGCGCCAGGTCGCGGCGGGCGGTGGCCTGGTCGACGTCGGTGATGGTGCCATCGCCCAGGTCGAAGCGGCGCTGCGCGGCGGCTACCTGCTGCTCGAATGCCTTGAGCTTGGCGCGCGACAGGTCGATGGTCTCGCGCGTCAGCAGCACGTCGAAGTAGCGACTGGCCAGGCGTATGGCGACGTTCTGCGCCTTGGCATCGAACACCGCTTCGCTATAGCTGGCGCGCTGCTTGCCCTGGCGGTACTCGACCATTTTCTGGCGGTTGTACAGCGGTTGACGCAATTGCAGGCTGAGGTTTTCCGAGTCGTAGTCCAGATCGTTCTCGATGCGCTGGCCAAATGCATTCTGTTGCTCCTGGGTGCCGTCGACCTGGCTTTTGCTGGCCCTGGCAGTGATCTGCGGCAGCAGCCCGGCCTTCCCTATGGCGCGGTTTTCCAGGCCGGCGTCGCGTTCGTATATGGCTGCGCGGTACGTCGGGCCCTGCAGCTGCAGTTGCTCCCAGGCCTGCAGCAGATCGAGGGCGTGGACGGGCATGGCGGCCAGGCCGCAGAGGCCGAGCAGAATCTGGCGTGCGAGCATGTCATTGCTCCTTGAAGGCCCCGTCGATGCGGTCGAGCATGGGCTTCATCAGATAGCTCATCAGGTTGCGTTCCCCGGTCTTGATCGTCACGGTGGCCGGCATGCCGGGGCGAATGCGATTGCTGCCCAGCTTGCCCATGCCTTCGGCAGTGACCTCGATCTCGGCCAGGTAGTAGGGCTGCTTGTTGGCCTCGTCGATAAGACGGTCGGCGGAAATCGTCAGCACGCGACCGGGAATATTCGGCGTTTGTGCATGGTTGAAAGCGGGGAAGGCGATGTCCACTGGCAGGCCGGGCTGCATCTTGTCGATAGCCTGTACCGGCACCATGGCATTCACCTGCAGGGGCTCATTGGCCGGCACCACGTCCATGATCCGCGAACCGGCCTGGATCACCCCGCCTACGGTGAAGGCGGACAATCCGAGCACTACGCCGTCGATGGGCGAGCGGATCACGGTGTTGCTGACCTCGTAATCCAGTGCACGTAAGCGGTCGGCGAGGGCGGCGGCTTCTTTCTGCGCCTCGGTCAACTGCGATTGCACCTCTTTCTGAAAGTCCTGCTCCAGTTGCAGGATGCGTAGCTTGAGCTCGGCGATCTGATTGCGTGCGCGCCCCACATCGGCGATGTTTTGCGCCAGCGAGGCGTTCAGCTCGGCCGCGTTGCGTTCCAGCTCGAGCATGCGATTACGCGTCACGTAGCCCTCCGCAGCCAGGCTGCGCACGCCGTCGAGTTCCTGTTTTAGCAGTTTGACCTGGGCGCCGCGTGCGTACTGCACCTGGTGCAGCCCCTTGAGCTGCTCCTCAGCACCGCGGATGTTTTCGCGAAGAATCTCGGCTTCGCCGGTCAGCGCGGCACGACGGGTGGCGAACAGGCGTTGCTGCAAGGCGACGGCGGCATCCAGGCGTGGGTCGTTGGCGAATCGGCTCAGCAACTCGGGGTCGAACTCGACCTGTGTGGCGCCATCGCGCTCGGCCTGCAGGCGGCTCTTCACCGTGCTGACCACGATGTACTGGGCGCTGACCATGCCCTGCTCGGCAATGGCGCGGGTGGCGTCCAGCTCGATCAGCGGTTCGTTGCGTTGTACCAGTTCACCCTCGCGCACCAGGATGGCGCCGACCGAGCCGCCGGTCAGGTGCTGGATGGTCTTGCGGTTATCGGTGACGTTTACCGTGGCATTGGCCACCACCCCGGCATCCAGTGGCGCGAGCATGGCCCAGAGAATGAACCCACCGAATCCCGCAAGTACCAGCGACAATCCCCAGCGGCTGGGCTTGCGATCGTCCATGTCAACTGTGCAGTGGCTCTCCGTCAGCATGAGCCCCTTGCTTTCGAACTGGAGGTCGGACATGGCATGTCACTCCTTGGCCCGTATAGAGGCCAGGTTCGATGTCCCCTTTCCGGAGGAGATCACGTTGGCCTGGCGCAACGCGGCGAATACTTCATCTCGGCTGCCGAACATCTGCACAGCGCCTTCGCGCAGCACCATTACCTTGTCCACCATGTTCAGTACGTTGGGGCGGTGGGAGATCAGCACCAGGGTCTTGCCGCGCTGCTTGAGATCAAGCAGCGCCTGCAACAGCGCAGCTTCGCCGACGTCGTCGAGGCTGGCGTTGGGTTCGTCGAGGACGATCAGCGACGGTTCGCCATACAGCGCACGGGCCAGGCCGATGCGCTGCCGCTGGCCACCGGACAGCGAGCCGCCGTCGGCGCCCAGGGGCGTGTCATAGCCTTGCGGCAGGTGCAGGATCATCTCGTGCACGCCGGCCTGTTTGGCCGCGAGGATCACTGCGTCGCCGTCGATCTCGCCGAAGCGGGCGATGTTTTCGGCGACGCTGCCTTCGAAGAGTTCGACGTCCTGGGGCAGGTAACCGAGCCAAGGGCCCAGCTCGGCCTTGTTCCATTGATAGACGTCTGCGCCGTCCAGGCGCACCTTGCCGCCTTGCGCGGGCCATACGCCGACCAGCAGGCGTGCCAGGGTGGATTTGCCGGAGGCCGAGGGGCCGATGATGCCCAGCGCTTCGCCGGGCGACAGGTTGAAACTGATACCGCGCAGGATCGGCGTGGGCGACCCGGGTGCACTGGCGAAGGCATTCTCCACATGGAGCATGCCCAGCGGCTTGGGCAGCGGCATGGTCGGCTTGTGCGCAGGAAAGTCGGCCAGCAGATCGGACAGCCTGGCCCAGGCTGCACGGCTGGAGAGCAGCTGCTTCCAGGTCGAGATCACCTGTTCCACCGGCGCCAGGGCGCGGCCGGAGAGAATCGAGCAGGCGATCATCATGCCTGGGGTGATCTTGCCCTGGATCGCCAGCAAGGCTCCCGTACCGAGTATCAGCGACTGCAGGGTGACACGCACGAAACGACTGCCCCCGGCGATGTAGGCCGCGCGGTCGGAGGCCAGGGTTTGCAATTCGAGGATTTTCAGGTGGTTGCCGAACCAGCGCTGGCGAATCGCCGGCAGCATGCCCATCGCCTCGATCACTTCGGCATTGCGCAAGTTGTTGTTGGCGAAGCTGCCGGATATCAGCGAGGCCTGGTTGGCCTCGGCCAGCGGCTTGCGCGTGCTGACCTCGGTGAGCCAGGCCAGGGCCACCAGTAGTAGAGAGCCGAGCAGGGTCACCAGGCCGAGCAGTGGGTGCACCAGGTAGATCACCAACAAGAAGATGGGGGTCCAGGGCGCGTCGAAGAAGGCGAACAGACCGTTGCCGGTTAGAAACTGGCGTACCTGTGAGAGATCTTGCAGCGCCTGGGCCGGATTGCCGCCGGCGCGACGCAGGTTGCGCTCGAAGGCGGCACCGAAGATGCGCTTGTTGAGCATCATGTCGAGGCGGTTGCCAACGCGAATCAGCACGCTGGAGCGCACCACCTCCAGCAGTGCCATCAGTACGTAGAGGCCGATCACCAGTATGGTGAGCATCAGCAGGGTGGTGACATTGCTGCTGACCAGGGCGCGGTCGTAGACCTGCAGCATATAAACGGCAGGTGTCAGCATCAGCAGGTTGATCACCCCACTGAAGGCGGCCAGGGCATAGAAGGTTCGGCGCAGACGAAACAACGCCTCGGCCAGCTCGGAACGCGGGGACTGCGGGACGTCCATTGGACCCTCCGGCACTGCTTGTTCGCTGGGCGTCCTGCGTGGGGTGACGACATTCCGACGTTTGGCGTGGAGGCCGTCTGGAGAAGACATTTTCTTGTCTCTCTGGGTGTCGCCATCTAGGTATAGATGGGGTTTTCGTCGCTGCGCAAGCTATTTCAACTTCTTATTTTTTCGATGTTTCATTTTGTTTCATCAAAAAAATCTTTATGCAGTAAAGGTTTATTGGGATGAATAAAAAATATCGAGGCGACTGGCGGTATCTTGACAATCTCATTGGCTAGGACTTAAGTCTAGGCGTGTGATCCATACCCAGAAGCCGACACGGTTTCCTTGGCGAGCGCCTACGGTGGCGCGATCACCATCAGAATCATGATTTACCGGACGCCTGAGGCGTCTTGACTAGGGCATTTCGCCGACCCGCAACTGCACGGGTCCCCTTCTGCCTGATTTCTGACGCTAGGCTTCCTGCCAGCTTCAGCATAGGGACATACCAAACATTGATTGCACGCCGACCAGCCCAGCATGTCGGCATGGCAGCGTTTGGCCTCTATCCCGGGAACGCTCCGACGATTGCGTGCTGCGCAACGGACGGGGTGGGCTGCTTCAGTGCCAGGGATTCCTCCGACTTCGCGCATTCAGCTGCTGGGTATCAGAGGTGGAAGGAAATGGCCGATTTCATCAAGTCCGATCTTGAGTTCATCCTGCAGCAGATTCTTATCGCCGAGGCACATGCCGCCGGGCAGAGTCTGGACGAACTGCTGCCCAACTCCCAGGTACCCTGGGGTCTGCGCACCGTGGACGGCAGCTACAACAACCTGGTGGCAGGCCGCACCTACTGGGGGGCCGCCGACCAGGAATTCCTTCTGTTGCTGGACCAACAGTTCCGCAACGACCAGGATGGCGACACCTTCGATATGAACGGCCCGGCGCCCGGTGGGCTGGTGACCAACACCGACTACGGCGCTGCCGGTAACGTGGCCGACGCCGACCCGCGGATCATCTCCAACCTGATCGTCGACCAGACCATCAGCAACCCGGCGGCGGTGCAGGTCTATGTCCAGGCGGGCCTGGGTACGCTGGCAGACGGTGTCAATCAGCTGGACCCGGACGGCAACCCCTATCCAGCCGGCACCCTGCTGGATCTCGACGGTGTGGCGATTCCCGCCGGCCAGTCGCTATTCATCCCCAATACCGCGCCGGACGAAGGGCTTTCGGCCGGCTTCAATACCTGGTTCACCTTCTTCGGCCAGTTCTTCGACCATGGCCTGGATCTGGTCAACAAGGGCGGCAATGGCTTTATCTTCATTCCGCTGCAGCCGGACGACCCGCTGTACAACCCGTCCACGCCGCAGACCAACTTCATGGTCATTACCCGAGCCAGTGTGGAAGTGGACGCCAATGGCAATCGGGTGCACGTCAATCAGACCACGCCCTTTGTCGATCAGAACCAGACCTATAGTTCCCACGCTTCGCACCAGGTGTTCCTGCGTGTCTACGTGTTGGTGGACGGTCAGCCCATGGCCACCGGCAAGCTGCTGACCAACCGCGACCTGGGGGCAGACGGCATCTTCGGCACCGAGGACGACGTGGAGCTGGGCGGCATGGCTACCTGGGGCGTGCTCAAGGCCCAGGCCCGCGATGTGCTGGGCATCGAACTGGATGACTACGATGTGGGCCGGGTGCCGTTGCTGGCCACCGACCAGTACGGCAACTTCATCCCAGGTGCTAACGGCATGCCGCAACTGGTTACCGCCGGCGGCCTGGTCGAGGCCAGCCTGGCCGCACCGGTGGACGCCTCTCTGGCGTTGACCACCGGTCATGGCTTCCTAGATGACATCGCCCATTCAGCCAACCCGTTCAACAGCCAGACCGGCGCGCCGCTGGTGGCAGATGCCGATGCTGTGGCCGGGGTCAATGATGGCCTGGCGGGCACCTACGACGATGAACTGCTCGACGCCCACTTCATGGCCGGCGACGGCCGGGTCAACGAGAACATCGGCCTGACCGCCGTGCACCATGTGTTCCATGCCGAGCACAACCGCCTGGTCGAGCACACCAAGGAAGTGATTCTGCAGGCCGCTGCGGCCGGTGATATCGCCTTTCTCAATCAGTGGCTGCTGGTGCCGGTCAATAGCCTGCCGGGCAATCTGGATAGCCTGCAGTGGAATGGCGAACGGCTGTTCCAGGCCGCCAAGTTCGGTACCGAGATGCAGTATCAGCACCTGGTGTTCGAGGAGTTCGCGCGCAAGGTGCAGCCGTTGGTGGACGAGTTCCTCATCCCCAATGGTTACGACGCCACCATCAACCCGGCGATCATGGCCGAGTTCGCCCACACCGTGTATCGCTTCGGCCACTCGATGCTGACCGAGACGGTGGATCGCTTCGATCCGAGCTTCCAGAACGACAGCAGCATGGGGCTGATCGAGGCCTTCCTCAACCCGCTGGCGTTCAATGACAACGGCACGCTGACGCCCGAAGAAGCTGCCGGCGCCATCGTCCGCGGTCTGACCCGGCAACTGGGCAACGAGATCGACGAGTTCGTCACCGGTGCCCTGCGCAGCAACCTGCTTGGCCTGCCGCTGGACCTGGCGGCGATCAATATCGCCCGCGGTCGCGACACCGGCGTGCCGTCGCTGAACGAGGCACGCGCCGAGTTCTATGCCATGACCGGCGACAGCCAGCTCAAGCCCTACACCAGCTGGCTGGATTTCGCCCTGCACCTGAAACATCCGGAGTCGCTGATCAACTTCATTGCCGCCTACGGTACACATATCAGCATCACCAGCGCCGTAGGTCTGGCTGCCAAGCGCACCGCAGCCATGGATATCGTGTTCGGCGGCGGGGCGATTTCCGACGATGCGCGCATGGCCTTCCTCAACGGGCCGGCGGCCACCACCGGGGTCAACGACATCGACTTCTGGATCGGCGGACTGGCCGAACGGATCATGCCCTTCGGCGGCATGCTCGGTTCCAGCTTCAACTTCGTCTTCGAGACGCAAATGGAGGCGCTGCAGAACGGTGACCGTTTCTACTACCTGGCGCGCCTGGACGGCCTCAACTTCCTCACCGAAATGGAGAACAACTCCTTCGCCAAGCTGGTGATGCGCCATACCGACGCGGTGCACCTGCCGGCGGACATCTTCTCCAGGCCGGGGCTGATCCTCGAAGTGAATCAGTCCGCGCAGTTCAACGACGGGCTCGGTAGCGCCGACCCGGTTGGCGACAACCCGCTGATCCCGCTGGTGATCCGCGACAACCTGGAGACGCCGGAGGTCGAAACCAACTACCTGCGTTACACCGGCGACGAGCACGTGGTGCTCGGCGGCACCGCAGGCGATGACGTGATGATCGGCAGCATCGGTGACGACACCCTGTGGGGCGACGGTGGCAATGATCGCCTGGAGGGTGGCGACGGTAATGACGTGATCGAGGGTGGCGCTGGTGACGACATCATCACCGACAAGGGCGGTGACGATGTGCTCAAGGGTGGCGACGGCAACGATGTGATCCATGGCGGTAACGGCTTCAACCTGATCCTCGGCGGCCATGGCAACGACTTCATCATCACCGGTGAGGACGTTTCGGAGGTCTTCGCCGGCACCGGCAACGACTTCATCCTCGGCGCCAAGGGCAATCTGCAGACCATGGGTAATGAGGGTGACGACTGGATCGAGATCGGCACCCAGGACGGCGCGCCTGGCGACAACCTGGAGCCCTTTGCCAGCGATAGCGTGAACGGCCATGACGTATTCATCACAGGGCCCGGTTTCGACGAGGTGATAGGTGAGGGGGGCGATGACATCATGGTCGGCTCCGAAGGCGCCGACCACTTCGACGGCGGTTCCGGTTTCGACTGGGCGGTGTACAAGAACGACCCCTACGGAGTGAAGGTCGACCTGATCGTCGACGATTTCGTCGAGCCGCCAGTGGCGCCGTCCAATGCCGGTATCCTCGACCGCTTCGCCGAGGTGGAAGGCCTGTCCGGTTCGGCCCATGCCGATATCCTGCGCGGCGATAACGCCGATGCGGCGCTGATCGCCCAGGCCGGTGCCCGCGGCAGCGTACTGACCGCTGAGGGAATCGCCCGTATCGCGGGTCTGCAGCAGATGCTCACCGAGTTCTTCGGGGCGCCGCAGAGCTCCTTCGGCAGCGGCAACATCATCCTTGGTGGCGGTGGTAGCGACGTACTGGAAGGGCGCGGCGGCGACGATCTGCTCGACGGCGATCGCTGGCTCAACGTACGCATCAGCGTACGTGCCGGAATGGATGCCGACGGTAATCCTACCGGCCCGGAAATCGCGTCCTTCAACAGCATGAAGGACATGATGCACCTGATGCTCAACGGTACCTACAACCCTGGCCAGCTGATGATCGTGCGCGAGATTCTCGACAGCGCCGATAGCTTCGATACCGCGCTTTACGCTGGCCCGCGTGAGAACTACACGGTGACCACGCTTGCCGGCGTGACCATCGTCACTGACAACGTTGGCGACGAAGGCACCGATCGCCTGCTCAATATCGAACGCATCCAGTTCGCCGACAGTGCCCTGGTGCGGGTCGGCGGCCAGTTCGTCGACGAAGTGGCCGGTACTCAGCAGGGCGGCAATTTCTCGCCTGTGGGCACGCTGCAGATTCTCGATGCCGGCAGCGGTAATCCTGATAACACCCCGGCGGTCGGTCAGTTGCTGCGGGTTTCGGCTGCTGGGGTTATGGATGCGGACAATGCCGGAGGGCTGATCACCGGCCGGCCAGTCAGCTATGTCTGGCAGTACGAGGCGGAGCCCGGCTCGGGCATCTTCCAGGACATCATCGTCGAGGGCGGCGCCCGGCCGTCCACCCAGGATGGCGTTTCCTACCGAGTTACCCCCGATCTGGATGGTCTGGCAATCCGTGTGATCGCCATTTACCAGGACGATAACGGCGTGCTGGAGCGGGTGTCTTCCGCTGCCACCCAGCCGGTGGCTGGCGGCTCGATGCCCTTGCCGCCGCCCCCGCTGCCGGTGGAAAGCGAAGTGGTCAGCCCCGGCGATGGCTTGCGCCTGATTCGCTCCGACCTGCAGTTCATCCTCGACCAGATCATCATTGCCGAGCGCCACGCCGCCGGCGAGAACCTGATGGACATCATTCCCAACTCGCGCCTGCCCTGGGGGCTGCGTACGGTGGATGGCTCGTTCAACAACCTGGTGCCGGGGCAGCAGTACTTCGGTGCGGCGGACCAACCGTTCCCGACCTCGACGACGCAGCACTTCATCAACGATAGCGATGGCGACAGCATCGATCTTAATGGCCCGGCGCCGGGCGGCGTGTTCGTCAATGGCAACTATGCCTACGATCCGACCAACCCTGCCTCGCCGCGCGATGTGGTGGACGCCGATCCGCGGATCATCTCCAACCTGATCGTCGACCAGACCATCACCAACCCGGCAGCAGTGCAGGCCTATGTCGATGCCGGCCTGGGTACCCTGGACGCCAACGGTGTGCTGCTGGATCTCAACGGCCAGCCGATTCCGGAGGGTATGCCGCTGTTTATCCCCAACAGCGCGCCGGACGAAGGACTGTCGGCCGGCTTCAACTCCTGGTTCACCCTGTTCGGCCAGTTCTTCGATCATGGCCTGGACCTGGTCAACAAGGGCGGCAACGGCACGGTGTTCATTCCGCTGCAGCCTGACGATCCGCTCTATATCGAGGGTGGCTCGACCAACTTCATGGTACTGACGCGCGCTACCAACCAGGCGGTACTCGCCGGCGCGGACGGTGTGCTTGGCACGTCCGATGACGTGCATGTGCATGTCAACCAGACCACGCCCTTCGTCGATCAGAACCAGACCTACACCTCGCATGCCTCGCACCAGGTGTTCCTGCGCGAGTACGCCATGACCGACGACGGCCCGGTGGCCACCGGGCGCCTGCTCAACGGCGCCGATGGCGGCCTGCCGACCTGGGCCGAAATCAAGGCCCAGGCGCTCGACATGCTGGGCATTGTGCTGAGCGATGCCGATGTGGTGAACGTGCCGCTGCTGGCCACCGACCCGTACGGCAAATTCCTGCTCGGGCCCAATGGCTATCCGCAATTCGTCACTGGCGGTGGTCTGGTTTCCGCCGGGCCCGGTGGAGTGGCGGTACCCAATGACGTGATTCGCACCAATCACGCCTTCCTCGACGATATTGCGCATAACGCCAACCCCTTCAACAGCCAGACTGGCGCGTTGAAGACCGCCGACGGCGACGATGCCGCGGGGCTGACCCTTGGCGGCGGGCAGAGCAGTGGTAACACCTACGACGATGAGCTACTCGACGCCCACTTCATTACCGGCGACGGTCGCGGCAACGAGAATATCGGCCTGACCGCCATCCACCATGTGTTCCACGCCGAGCACAACCGCGTGGTAGCACATACCAAGGACGTGGTGCTGGCCTCCAACGACCTGGACTTCATCAACCAGTGGTTGCTGGAACCGGTGAACAGCCTGCCGGGCAGCCCGGACGGCCTGGTGTGGAACGGCGAGCGGCTGTTCCAGGCCGCGCGTTTCGCCACCGAGATGCAGTATCAGCACCTGGTGTTCGAGGAGTTCGCGCGCAAGGTGCAGCCGCAGGTGGACGTGTTCTTCAACGCCACCCAGGTCTATGACAGCACCCTCAACCCGGCGATCCTCGCCGAGTTCGCCCACGTGGTGTACCGCTTCGGCCACTCGATGCTGACCGAGACGGTGGATCGCTTCGACCCGAACTTCGTCTCCAGCGAACTGGGGCTGATCGAGGCCTTCCTCAATCCACTGATGTTCAACCAGTTGAGAAATCCGGACTTCGATCCACTCCAGCCAGTGGGACCGGGCAATCCGGAATACATCACCGTCTCGGCGGAAGAGGCCGCCGGCGCCCTGGCGCGCGGCATGACTCGGCAGCTCGGCAACGAGATCGACGAGTTCGTCACCGAGGCCCTGCGCAACAACCTGCTCGGCCTGCCGCTGGACCTGGCCACCATCAACCTGACCCGCGGCCGGGAGACCGGGGTGCCGTCGCTCAACGCGGCGCGTCAGGAGTTCTACAACATGACCGGCGATAGCCAGCTCAAGCCGTACACCAGCTGGGTCGACTTCGCCATGAACCTCAAGCACCAGACCTCGCTGGTCAACTTCATCGCCGCCTATGGTACGCATGAGGCGTTGCTGGCTCTCGACGTCAATACCCTGGCCGAAAAACGCGCGGTGGCCTTCGCCCTGGTATTCGGCGGCACGGCGTTGATCAATGAGGGAACCGCCGATGAGCGGGTATTCGATGCCGATGCCGTGGGCGTCAATCGCGCCGCCTTCCTCTACGGTCCGGCGGCCACTACCGGGGTCAACGCCATCGACTTCTGGATCGGCGGTCTGGCCGAGAAGATCATGCCTTTCGGCGGCATGCTCGGCTCCACCTTCAACTTCGTCTTCGAGACGCAGATGGAGGCTTTGCAGGATGCCGACCGCTTCTACTACCTGGAGCGCCTGGCCGGCCTGAACATGCTCACCGAGATGGAGAACAATTTCTTCTCGCGCATCGTCATGGCCAACACCAACGCCACTCACCTGCCGGGGGATATCTTCTCCACCCCGGGCTTTATCCTCGAGGTGGACCAAACCAAGCAGTACACCGGCCTGGGGGACGATGGCCGCGCCGATCCGGAAGGCGACAACCCGTTGCTGCCAGACGTGATGCGTGGGCCCAACTTCCTGCAGTACAACGGCGGCGAGCACGTGGTGCTCGGCGGCACGGACGGCAATGACACCTTGGTTGGTGGCATCGGCGACGACACCCTGTGGGGCGACGCGGGTAACGACCGTCTTGAAGGCGGCTTCGGCAACGACCTGATCATGGGCGGGGCCGGAGACGACATCATCACCGACATGGGCGGCGACGATGTGATCCGGGCCGGCGAAGGCAACGACGTGATCCATGCCGGCAATGGCTTCAACCTGGTGATGGCCGGTCATGGCAAGGACTTCGTCATCTCCGGCGAGGACTCCACCGAGGTGTTCGGCGGCCCGGGTGACGACTTCATCCTCGGCACCCGCGGCAACGAGGCGCAGTTCGGTAACGAAGGCAACGACTGGCTGGAATTGGGTGGACCCGACGGCAACGGCGGCGACAATTTCAACGAGTTCGGCCTGGACAACGTGATCGGCCATGACGTGTTCATCGGCGAGTTCGGCATCATCGACCGCATGGACGGTGAGGGTGGCGACGACATCATGTTCGGCAACGGCGGCGAGGGCGACCGCTACGTCGGTGGTTCCGGCTTCGACTGGGCGGGCTTCCGCGACGATCCATTCGGGGTCAACGTCGACTTCCGTCTGCGCGCCTTCGACGAGACGCCGGTGGCGCCGTCCGATGTCTCGGTACTGGCACGCTTCGAATTCATGGAAGGCCTGTCGGGTTCGCACCATGCCGACATCCTCAACGGCGACGACCGCGACTCCACGGCCATTGCCATGTCCGGTGCCTACGGCAGCGTGTTGAGCGATGACTATATGGACATGATCGACGGCTTGCGCCAGTTCATTAACGACCTTGCCGACCCGCTGGTTCACTTCGGCGCGGAGGTTACCTCCTATGGTGCGGGCAATATCATCCTTGGCGGCAACGGCAGCGACCTGATCGCCGGTAACGGCGGCGACGACCTGATCGACGGCGACATGTGGCTCAACGTGCGCATCAGCGTGCGGCAGAACCTCGACGGCACGGGGCCGGAAATCGCGACCTTCAACAGCATGGTGCCGATGATTCCGTTCATGCTCAACGGCACCTACAACCCGGGGCAACTGGTCATCGTCCGCGAGCTGATGTCCGGCACGGTCGACCCGAACAACCTCGGGCACTCCTACGATACGGCGGTCTACTCGGGGCTGATGTCCGAGTATGAGGTGATCGAGTGGGGCGACGGCCTGTGGGGTGTGCGTCATATCGGCCCGGCGCCCGTGGACAACGATGGCGACGGCCAGTTCGATGCGATTGGGGCCGATGGCGCGGACATGATCCGCAATATCGAGCGCATCCAGTTCAACGACCAGGCCATGGTGTTGGTCGAGGGGCGCAACGCCGAGGTGGAAGGCGCGCTGCGCATCAGCGACGGCTCGCCCAGCGTCGGCCAGGTGCTCAGCGTTTCGGCCGCGCTGGTGCGCGACGCCGACAACATCGGCGTCGGCAATCCGAATGGCGCCATCACCGGGCCGATCAGCTACTACTGGCAGGTGGATGTCGAGGGCGATGGCACCTTCACCGATATCGTGAGGGAGAACATCGGCGGCGAGGCCGCCCGTGCCATCGGCCCGAACTTCACCGTAACGCCCGAGTTCGAGGGGCTGGCTCTGCGTGTCAAGGCGATCTACAAGGACGCTCACGGCGTGCTGGAAACCGTGTTTTCGGCGCCGACCAGCCTGGTCGTGCAAGGTGGCGATCCGAACGATCTTCCAGTGGGCAGTGTGCTGATCAGCAATATGGCGCCTTCGCTGGGCAATGAGCTCACGGCGATCAATGCCTTTACCGATGCCGATGGTCTCGCCGGCGTGGCGTTCT
>MTEW01003960.1_pt5 | contig 81132 bp, 73 predicted proteins | sample 1042681 | NCBI WGS metagenome assembly MTEW01 (sample SAMN06185811, study PRJNA358809) | soil metagenome | isolation source: soil biostimulated with citrate as carbon source | place: India | collected 2015-05-23 | reverse complement strand
GGCTTCGATGAACTGGCCGGTGCCGATCTTGTTGTGCTGGGTGACGGCTATGGTGAGGTGGTCGTTGGCGCGTATCTCCACCTTGCGGTCGAGGTCGGTGGTGCGGTGTTCTTCGGCCTGAAGCTCGGTGTAGCTGTTGGCTTCGACCGTATCGTGGCGCTCGTTGCCGACGCGGATCTTCTGGTTGTGCTCGATGTTCTCGTCCCAGTCGCGCTGGGCGTGGATGTAGATTTGCTCGGCGCCCTTGCGGTCTTCGATGCGAAATTCGTTGTAGCCGCCACCGCCCGGGCTGCTCAGGGTCTTGAAGACGCTGCGGGTCTTGTTCGCCGGCAGGTCGTAAGGCACGACGTGCTCGGCGTGGTACAGGCAGCCGGTGATCAGCGGCTGGTCGGGGTCGCCTTCGAGGAAGGTGACCAGCACCTCCATGCCCACCCGGGGAATGGCGATGCCGCCGTAGGCCTTGCCGGCCCAGTTGGAGGCCACGCGCAGCCAGTAACTGGTGGTGTCGTTGCCCAGGCCTTCGCGGTCCCAATGGAACTGCACCTTCACCCGGCCGTACTGGTCGCAGTGGATTTCCTCGCCAGCCGGGCCGGTGACCACGGCCGTCTGGCTACCCAGTACCTTGGGTTTGCGATGTTCGAGCGCCGGGCGGTAGGGAATGTCCCAGGGCGTGGCGGTGAAGCGGTTGCGGTAGCCCTGCTGGAAGCCATCGCCGGGCAGGGTGTTGCTGGTGACCGACTCCTCCAGCACCTGCGGCTGCTTGCCTTCGTGAATCACTTCATCGAGTAGCCACAGGTCATTCCACTGCTGGCGCGGGTGGCCGGCCAGGGCGAGGAAGTGGCCGCTGATCAGGTACGCATCGCTCTCGCCTTCGGCCAGTTCGTAGTCGCTGCGCAGGCGCTCCAGGCTGCGTTTGGCCAGGTGCTTGCCGCGTGTGCGGTCGGTAAAGCGACCAGGGTAGTCGTAGACTTCCAGCGCCGGGCTGAACTCGCTGCGGTAGTCCGCTTCCATCCTCAGTTTGGGCTGCTCGAAGTCGTAGTCGCGCCAGGTGGCATGGGTGCTTCGGGTTTCCAGGCGCACGCCGAAGGCGCGTACCACTTCGTGATCGGCGGCCAGGCCGCTGCCTTGCTGGTAATTCAGCGGATCGAGCTTGGGGAAGACGCTGGCGTCGTCGCCGAACACCAGGCGGTGGCTGTCTTCGCTGTGCTGGAAATGGAAGCTGATGCCTTCTTCCTCGCACAGGCGCTGGATGAAGTGCAGGTCACTCTCGTCGTACTGCACGCAGTAGTCGCGCTCGGGGTAGAGGTAACCGAGTTGGAACTGATAGGCGTCGCTCTGGATGCCGTGCTCTTCGAGGATCTGGCCGATGATCTGCGGCACGGTGAGGTGCTGGAAGATGCGCTGGTTGTGGCGATGAGCCAGATAGGCGAGCTGCGGCCGCAGGCTGATGCGGTAGCGCGTCAGGCGCTTGCCCGAGTCGCCCTGTTCGATGGCGTAGACCACGCCATGCACACCCTTGCCGGAGGGGCCGAAGGTCAGGTAGGCGGTCTGGTTGATCAGCGCGTCGAGGTCGAGATCGGCGCGCTGGCTGACCAGCTCGATATCGAAACGGTAGGGCTTATTGAGCGCTTCGCGCCCCTCGAAGCTCAGTACCTGCAGGTCGTTGTCGACGGCGGGAATGGCGAGGGTGATATGCGCCTGGTTGGCATCCAGCATGCCGTGGCCTCCATCCTTGAGTTGGGCGAGGCCTGAAGGGTGCCGGACGCGGCGTCTCGGTTCAATGATGGCATTCCCATACTATGCACCGGGTCATGAAAAAAGCGCCGAGGCGTCCGGGCTCGCTCTTCTGCTAGAGGTCTTGCGGTTTCCAGCGGGTCAGCAACAGGGCGTTGCTCACCACGCTGACGCTGGACAGCGCCATGGCGGCGCCGGCGAACATGGGGTTGAGCAGGCCGGCTGCGGCCAGGGGAATGCCGACCAGGTTATAGATGAAGGCCCAGAACAGGTTCTGGCGGATCTTGGCGTAGGTGCGTCGGCTGATTTCCAGCGCGGCGGGCACCAGGCGCGGGTCGCCGCGCATCAGGGTGATGCCGGCCGCGTGCATGGCGGCATCGGTGCCACCGCCCATGGCGATGCCGACATCCGCGGCGGCCAGTGCGGGGGCGTCGTTGATGCCGTCGCCGACCATGGCCACGGTGCCGTGCTGGCGCAGTTCGCCGATCAGGCGCGCCTTGTCCGCCGGCAGCACCTGGGCGTGGGGCTGATCGATGCCCAGTGCGTCGGCCACGGCGGCGACGCTGCCCGGGTTGTCCCCGCTGATCAGGTGGCTGCCGATGCCCTGTTCGCGCAACTTGGCGATGGCTTGCACGGCGCCGTCCTTGAGCGTGTCACCGAAGGCCAGCAGGCCCAGCAGACGCGGCGTCTCGCCGGTTTCGATCAGCCAGGACAGGGTGCGGCCTTCGGCCTCCCATGAGCGGGCGTATTCGGCCAGCGGGCCGCTTGGCAGGTGCAGCTCGTCGAGCAGGCGATGGCTGCCCAACTGCAGCGCACGGCCACTCACCGTACCGGCGATACCGCGGCCGGGCAGGGCGCGGCTGTCGCTGAGCGCGGGCAGGGCGATCTGTCGTTCGGCGCAACGTTGCAGCACGGCCTTGGCCAGGGGATGCTCGCTGCCCTGCTGCAGGCCGCCGGCCAGTCGCAGCAGTTCGTCCTCGCTGGCCTCGGCCAGGCCGATATGGACGATGCGCGGCTTGCCTTCGGTGAGGGTACCGGTCTTGTCGAAGGCGATGGTGTCGACGGCGTGGGCCACTTCCAGCGCTTCGGCGTCCTTGATCAGGATGCCGTGGCGCGCGGCGACGCCGGTGCCGGCCATGATCGCGGTCGGCGTGGCCAGGCCCAGCGCGCAGGGGCAGGCGATCACCAGCACCGCCACGGCGTTGAGCAGGGCGTTTTCCAGCGGCGCGCCGAATGCCAGCCAGCCGAGCAAGGTGGCCAGGGCGACCAGCAGCACCGCCGGGACGAAGACCTGGCTGACCTTGTCCACCAGCTTCTGGATCGGCGCCTTGGCCGCCTGGGCGTCTTCCACCAGGCGGATGATGCGTGCCAGCACGGTTTCCGCGCCCAGGGCGGTGGTTTCCACCAGCAGGCGGCCTTCACCGTTGATGGCGCCGGCGGTGACCTTGTCGCCCGGCTGCTTGGCCACCGGCAGGCTTTCGCCGCTGATCAGTGCCTCGTCGGCGTGGCTGTGGCCCTCCGTCACGCACCCGTCCACCGGAAAGCGTTCGCCCGGTTTGACCAGCACCTGATCGCCAAGCGCCAGGGCTTCGATGGCCACGTTCTCCTCGCGACCGTCGATCAGGCGTACGGCGCGATCCGGGCGCAGCGCCTGCAGGGCGCGGATAGCGCTGGCGGTCTGGCTTTTGGCGCGGCTTTCCAGGTACTTGCCGAGCAGGATCAGGCTGATGATTACCGCCGAGGCCTCGAAATACAGGTGCGGCATGCCGCCAGGCGGCGTTACGGCCCATTGATACAGGCTCAGGCCGTAGCCGGCGCTGGTGCCGATGGCCACCAGTTGATCCATGTTGCCGGCACGCGCCTTGAGCGCCTGCCAGGCGGCGCGATAGAAGCGTGCGCCGAAGATGAACTGCACCGGCGTGGCGAGCAGGAACTGCAGCCAGGCCGGCAGCATCCAGTGCAGGCCGAAGGGCTCCACCAGCATCGGCAGCACCAGCGGCAGGGTCAGGGCAATGGCCGCCAGCAGCGTCAGGCGCTCGCGGCGCAGGCGACGGAGTGCGTCGTCGGTGCTCGGGCGAGCGTCGGGCAGGGTGGCTTTGTAGCCGGCATCGACCACGGCCTTCACGGCCTGCTGCGGATCGAAACCGGCGAGCACCTGCAGGTGAGCTTTCTCGTCCGCCAGGTTGACTGCCACCTGGCGGATGCCGGGCACCTTGTGCAGGGCGCGTTCGATACGGCCGACGCAGCTGGCGCAGGTCATGCCCTCGATGCCCAGTTCCAGCGGCTGGCTGGGCACGGCGTAGCCTGCGTCCTCGATGGCGGCGATCAACTGCGTCAGGCTGGCGCCCGGCGCTTCGACGCGTGCCTGCTCGCTGGCCAGGTTGACGCTGGCGCTGGTCACCTGTGGCAGCTTGCGCAGTGCGCGCTCGACACGTCCGGCGCAACTGGCGCAGGTCATGCCCTGGATCGGCAGGTCGAAGGTGGTCATGGTTGGGCTCCCTGTAACGGCATGGCTACAGGATCAACCTTGACCCCATGGCAAGGTCAAGCCTTCAGTGCGAGGGCGGCGCGGCATGCAGTCGCAGGCCGCTGCTGTCCATGGCGATGCGATAACGCCGGACCTCGCCTGCGTACAGGTCCAGCGCCTCGCCATTGAGCTGGGCGATCCCGCCCTCGCAGGAGCCGCTGCCGGTCAGGCCGAGGCGCAACGAGACCTTGCCCGGTGGCAGGTTGAACGCCACCGACTGGCCTTGGTGCAGACGTGCGGCCATCTGGTCATACAGATACAGCGCCACCTCGCAGGTGGTGGCCACCTCGAGACGCTCGCGCGAGACGATCAGCACCGCATAGCCTTCGCCTTGAGTCGTGGTAGGCAGCGGGGCCAGGGGTTGGGCGGCGAGCGTCGGGCTCAGCAGGGCGGCGAGCAACAGAACGGGGCGCATGGCGACTCTCCCTTCGGTGGTCTACAGAGCTTGGCCGATATGGCGGGATGAGCAAGTGATCCAGGGCAGGGGCTTGACCTTGCCATGGTGGCAAGCTTGAGACTGGCTGCAGGCAAATCAACCTCAAGGAGTTGGCAGATGCAGATTTTCAAGGTGAGTGGCATGTCCTGCGGGCACTGCGTGCGGGCCATCGGCGAAGCGATCAGGGCGCTGGATGCGGCGGCCGAAGTACAGGTCGAGCTGGCGAGCGGTGAAGTGCGGGTGGCCAGCCGGCTGAGTCAGGAGCAGTTGCTGGCGGCGATTCGCGAAGAGGGCTACGAGGCGCAGCCTGCCTGAGAACCCCCGGCCCCGGAGCCCTGCCGAGCGCAGGGCTCCATGGCGATGCTATGTCCAGGCTGTGAGCAGCCCCCTGAAGCAGCTGTCGACCATTGCCGGGGTGTCGAGCTGCGGATCGAACAGATTGGGGTCGCGCAGCCAGTCGCTGAACAGGCCGACGATCAGCGCATGCAGGGTGCGCGCCGCCAGGCGAGGGGTGATGCCCGGCTGCAGCAGGGGCTGCACCGCCTCCTGGGCGAACTGGCGTTCGCACAGGTCGATGAACTGATTGATGAAGGCTTCGTGACGCTCCTCGGCTTCACGCAGCTCTTCGGTGAACTCGCAGCGCCGCAACAGGATGGTGAAGATGCGCCGGCGTTGCTCGTCCTGCACCAGGTTGGCCATGGCCTCGACGCACAGATCGCGCAGCATCTGCAGAGAGACAAGGCTGTCGGCCGCCTCCAGCTGCTCGGCCAGCGGCTCCAGCGGCAGGCGCACCTGGTTGAGCATTTCGTGAAACAGATGCGCCTTGTTCTGAAAGTGCCAGTAGATGGCGCCGCGCGTCACGCCGGCGCGTCGTGCCAGCTGCTCCAGGCTGGTATGGGCCACCCCCTGTTCGAGAAACAACTGCTCCGCTGCGGCGAGGATGGCGCAGCGGGTTTTCTCCGCATCTTCTTTGGTTCTACGCATGGCGCTCCGGTTAATTGAAGCTAGGCTTTTTTTGGTGCCGAGTGTACCGATTTTACCCTGCCAGCTGGTGGCGCAGCGTGACCGTCCGGTCCGTTGCGCCTCTTCTGCAGTGCGTGTCGCCAAGGAGAGGAGTTCCCCATGCCGCTCGTTCGTCTGCTGCGTTGCTGCCTGCCCTTCAATCTAGCTCTGTTGTCGTCGGTTGCACTGGCTGCCGATGCGCCGCCGGCCGCGGTGACGGTGGAGCGCGTGGTGGCTGGCGAATTGCCGATCGTGCTGGAGTACCCGGCCCGTACCACGGGCTATCGCGAGGTGCAGGTACGCGCGCAGGTCGGGGGCATCCTGCAGGAACGCACTTATCAGGAAGGCAGCCGGGTGCAGAAGGATCAGGTGCTGTTTCGCATCGACCCGCGCCCCTACGAGGCCGCCCTGGCTCGTGCCAAGGGCGCGCTGGCGCAGGAACAGGCGCGTTTCCGGCAGACCGACCGCGACCTCAAGCGCATCCGTGAACTGCAGAAGAAGGGCTTCGCCAGCGAGAGCGAGCTGGACAATGCGGTGTCCAACTTCGAGCAGAGCAAGGCCAATATCGAGGCGGCCCAGGCCGAGGTGCAGTCGCGCCAGATCGACCTCGACTACACCACGGTGAAGGCGCCGATCACCGGCATCACCAGCAAGGAGAGCGTCTCCGAAGGCAGCCTGATCGTCGCTGGCGACCCCAGTGCCAGCCTGCTTACGCAGATCACCCAGCTCGACCCGATCTTCGTCAATTTCGCCTATCCGGATGCCGAGGCCGAACTCCTGCGGCGTGAGTTGTCCGAGGGCAGCCTGGTGCCGCCGGCAAGCGGCAAGCTCAGTGTGGAGGTGCACTTCGGCGACGGTTCGGCCTATCCGGTGCCCGGCGAGGTGGACTTCACCGACAGCCTGATCGATCGCGGTACGGGCACCGTCAGTGCCCGCGGCGTGGTGCCCAACCCCGATCAGAAGCTGCTGCCGGGGCAGTTCGTGCGCGTCAAGGTCAAGGGGCTGACGCGCCCGCAGGCCATCACCGTGCCCGAGCGGGCCGTGGCTCAGGGGCCGCGCGGCACCTTCGTCTACGTCGTCGACGATCAGGGCATCGCGCGCATGCGCCAGGTCGCCACGGGCGATACATCGGGCGGACGGTGGCTGCTTCTGTCCGGGGTCAGCGATGGTGAGCGGGTGATTGTCGATGGCCTGGCCAAGGTGCGTCCGGACAGCCCGGTGCAGGTCGAGGAGGCGAAGGCGGCCACGGCCCAGACCCCGGCTCAGGAGTAACGGCCATGATCTCGCGCTTCTTCATCGATCGCCCGGTATTCGCCACCGTCATTTCCATCGTCATCGTGCTGGCGGGCCTGGCCGCCATGCGCGCGCTGCCCATCGCCCAGTACCCGGAAATCCTGCCGCCTCAGGTCTCGGTTTCGGCCGCCTATCCCGGCGCCAGTTCGCAGGTGATCGCCGAAACCGTGGCGGCGCCGCTGGAGCAGGCGATCAACGGCGTCGAGGACATGATCTACCAGCTGTCCAACTCGTCCAGCAGCGGGGCGATGAGCCTGACGGTGTATTTCGAGGTGGGTACCGACCCCGATCAGGCCACCATCAACGTCAACAACAAGGTTCAGGCGGCGCTGGCCAAGCTGCCCGAGGAAGTGCGCCGCCAGGGCGTGAAGGTGGAGAAGAAGTCCTCCGACATTCTCCAGGTGATCACCCTCTACTCGCCGGATGACTCGCGTGACCCGATCTTCATCAGCAACTACGCGCTGATCAACGTCATCGACGAGCTCAAGCGCCTGCCTGGCGTGGGCGATGCCAGCCAGTTCGGCTCCAAGGACTATTCCATGCGCATCTGGCTGCGCCCGGACAAGCTGGCGCAGTACAACCTCACGCCCACCGATGTGGTGAACGCCATCCGCGAGCAGAACTCGCAGTTCGCCGCCGGCAGCTTCGGCCAGCAGCCGCTCAAGGAGCCGCAGGACTTCACCTACACGGTGACCACCCAGGGCCGCTTCACCGGTCCCAAGGAGTTCGAGAACGTCATCCTGCGCACCGATGCCACCGGCGCCAGCCTGCTGCTCAAGGACGTGGCCCGGGTCGAGCTGGGGGCGCAGGACTACTCGCTGGTCACCACCCTCAACGGCCAGCAGAACGCCGCCTTCGGCATCTACCTGCAGCCCGGCGCCAACGCCCTGGACACCGCCGAGGCGGTGCAGCGCACCATGGAGCGCCTGAGCAAGCGCTTTCCCGAAGGCATCGCCTACAAGATTCCCTACGACACCACCAAGTTCGTCCAGGTCTCCATCGAGGAGGTAATCCACACCTTCTTCGAGGCGCTGGTGCTGGTGGTGCTGGTGGTGTTCATCTTCCTGCAGAACTGGCGCGCCACGCTGATTCCGGTGCTGGCCATTCCGGTGTCGCTGGTCGGCACCTTCGCCGGGATGTACATGCTGGGTTTTTCCATCAACCTGCTGACCCTGTTCGGCATGGTGCTGGCCATCGGCATCGTGGTGGACGACGCCATCGTGGTGATCGAAAACGTCGAGCGGGTGATGCGCACCCAGGGGCTCGGCCCGCGTGAGGCGTCGATCAAGGCGATGGAGGAAGTCACCGGGCCGATCATCGCCATCGTCCTGGTGCTCTGCGCGGTGTTCGTGCCGGTGGGGTTCCTCGGTGGCCTGGCCGGGCAGATGTACAAGCAGTTCGCGATCACCATCGCGGTGTCGGTGGTGATTTCCGGGATCGTCGCCCTGACCCTTTCGCCCGCACTCTGCGCCCTGTTGCTCAAGCCCGGCCATCATGAGCCGGCGGCGCCCTTCCGCGCCTTCAACCGCTTCTTCGACAAGGCCACCGAGGGCTACGGCGCCGGGGTGCGCTTCTTCCTCAAACGCTCGCTGGTCGGTCTGCTGCTGTTCGGCGGCATGATCGCGCTGATCATGCTGCTGTTCGCACGGGTGCCCGGCTCGCTGGTGCCCGACGAGGATCAGGGCTACGTGATCAACGCCTACTACCTGCCGCCGGCCGCCTCGCTCAATCGCACCGAGGCGCTGAGCAGTGCGGTGAGCCAGCAGTTGATGGAGCACCCGGCGGTGGAGGATGTGGTGACCTTCGCCGGTTTCGATGTGCTCACCTTCGGCGTGCGCAGCAACGCCGGGGTGTCCTTCGTGCCACTCAAGGACTGGAGCGAGCGGCGCACGCCGGAGCTCGATGCGCGCAACCTGACCCACGAGTTCATGGGCATGGGCGCCGCGCAGAAGGACGGCCTGGTGCTGTCGTTCAACCCGCCGCCGATCACCGGCATGAGCACCACTGGCGGCTTCGAGTCGTACATTCAGGATCGTTCCGGTGGCAGCGTCGAGCAGCTCGGCGAGAAGGTGCAGGCCTTCGTCCAGGCTGCCAGCCAGCGTCCCGAACTGGCCGGCGTGCAGAGCACCTTCAGCGCCAACGTGCCGCAGTACTACATCGACCTGGATCGCACCAAGACCCGCGCGCTCGGCGTGAGCGTCAGCGACGTGTTCACCGCCATGCAGGCCACCTTCGGCAGTTACTACGTCAACGACTTCACCCTCTTCGGGCGTACCTGGCAGGTCAGCCTGCAGTCCGAATCGGAGTTCCGCCGCAAACCGGAGGATCTGGGCCAGGTCTACGTCCGTTCCAGCACCGGCGATCTGGTGCCGCTGTCGACCCTGCTGCGGGTGCGGCGCATCCTCGGGCCGGATTCCTATGACCGTTTCAACGTCTATCCCTCGGCCAAGGTACTCGGCGGCCCGGCGCCCGGCTACAGCTCGGGGCAGGCGCTGGCGGCCATGCAGGCGGTGGCCGACGAGGTGCTCGGCGAGGACTACAGCCTGGGCTGGATCGGTTCGGCCTATCAGGAACTGGCGACTCAGGGCTCGGGCGCCCAGGCCTTCGTCTTCGGCCTGATCCTGGTGTTCCTGATCCTGGCGGCGCAGTACGAGCGCTGGACGCTGCCGCTGGCGGTGGTCACTGCGGTGCCCTTCGCGGTGTTCGGGGCGATTCTTGCGGTGTGGCTGCGCGGCATCCAGAACGACGTGTACTTCCAGGTCGGCCTGGTCACCCTGATCGGTCTGGCGGCGAAGAACGCCATCCTCATCGTCGAGTTCGCCGTGCTGCTGCGCGCCGAAGGCAAGGGTATCTTCGATTCGGCGCTGGAGGCGGCCAAGCTGCGTTTCCGTCCCATCGTCATGACCTCGCTGGCGTTCATCCTTGGTTGCGTGCCGCTGGCGATCAGCTCCGGAGCCGGCTCGGCCAGCCGCCACTCCATCGGCACCGGGGTGATCGGCGGCATGCTCGCGGCCACGCTGCTGGCCACCTTCCTCATTCCCATGTTCTACCTGCTGGTGGAGACCGGGGCGCAGCGCCTGAGCCGTCGCGGCAAGGCGCAGGTGGGAGACGAGGCGCATTGAGACATGGCGTGCCGCTGTCCGGCGGCCCGGCCTTCCGTCGAGCGTGCGGTCGGTGAGATGATTAGTCGGCTAACAAATAGCCCGGAACGCTCATGAACCTCCGCACGCTTCTGATTCTCGGCGCGCTCTGCGCCTTCGGCCCGCTGGCCATCGATTTCTACCTGCCAAGTTTCCCCACCCTGGCGCAGCAGTTCGCCACTGACGTCGAGCATGTGCAGCTGTCGCTGGCGGCCTACTTCGTCGGCATCGCCATCGGTCAGCTGTTCTACGGCCCGCTGGCGGATCGCTACGGCCGGCGCGTGCCGCTGCTGGCGGGGGTGGCGCTGTTCACCGTGGCCTCGCTGGCCTGCGCGCTGGCGCCGAGCCTGGAATGGCTGATCGGGGCGCGCTTCGTGCAGGCCCTGGGCGGCTGCGCCGGCATGGTCATTACCCGCGCAGTGGTGCGCGACCTGTGCGATCCGCTGGCTTCGGCCAAGGTGTTCTCGCAACTGGTGCTGGTGATGGGCCTGGCGCCGATCCTTGCGCCGCTGGGCGGTGGTCTGCTGCTGAAAACCCTGGGCTGGCCCTGGATCTTCCACAGCCTGGCGATCTTCTCCGGCCTGTGCCTGCTGGCGGTGCTGCTGTGGCTGCCGGAAACCCGTCCGCAGCATCTGCAGCCCGCGCCCCTGAGCGGCGCCTTCGGCCAGTACCGGGCCCTGCTCGGCAATGCGCCGTTCATGGGTTACAGCCTGGCCGGTGGTGTGGCCATGGCCGGGATGTTCGCCTACATCGCCGGCTCGCCTTTCGTCTTCATCGAACTGTACGGCGTGCCGGCCGAGCATTACGGCTGGTTGTTCGGCAGCAACGCGGCGGGTTTCGTGCTCATGGCGCAGGTCAATGCGCGCCTGGTGCTGCGCGGCGGCCCGGCGCTGTGGCTGCGGCGCATGGTGCTGGTGTATCTGGCCAGCGGCCTGTGCCTGCTGGCACTGGCGTTGTGGCAGCCGGCGCAGCTGTGGCCGCTGCTGATTCCACTGTTCGTCTGCGTGGCCAGCCTGGGTTGCGTGCTGCCCAATGCCACGGCGTGTGCCATGGCCGGGCAGGGCCGGCATGCCGGCAGCGCATCGGGTCTGCTGGGCAGCATGCAGTTCAGCGTGGCGGCCAGCGCCTCGGCGCTGGTGGCCTTCCTGCATGATGGTTCGGCCATGCCGATGGCCCTGGTGATCGCCCTGTGTGGCGGCGTCGCCTGCTGGAGCAAGCGCTTCGTGGTCTGATCCGGCGCGTTACAGGCGGGCTGCCTTGAAGGTGTCGCAGCGTCCCGGCTGGCCCGTCTCGAAGCCGGTGCTGAACCAGCGCACGCGTTGCTCCGAGGTGCCGTGGGTGAAGGCATCCGGTACCACCTGGCCTTGCGTGCGCTTCTGCAGGCGGTCGTCGCCGATGGCGCTGGCGGCATTCAGCGCCTCTTCCAGATCGCCGGGTTCGAGCCAGTCGTGGCGGCGCTGGGCATGGTGGGCCCAGACTCCGGCCAGGCAGTCGGCCTGCAGTTCCTGACGCACCAGCAGGCCGCCGTCGCCCTCGACCCGCTCGCCGCGCTGGCGAGCCGCGTGAACCCTGGCCGAGACGCCGAGCAGGGTCTGCACGTGGTGGCCGACCTCATGCGCGATCACGTAGGCCTGGGCGAAGTCGCCGGCGGCGGCGAAGCGCTGCTCCATCTCGCGAAAGAAGGTCATGTCGAGGTAGACCCGCTGATCGCCTGGACAGTAGAACGGGCCGACCGCCGAGCTGGCGAAGCCGCAGGCCGAGTTCACGCCGCCGGAAAACAGCACCAGCTGCGGGTCGCGATACTGCTGGCCGGCGCTTTGGAACAGCTCGCGCCAGGTGTCTTCGGTGTCGCCGAGAATGGCGCGGACGAACTCGCGCTGCTGGTCATTGGCGGCTGGTACGCCGCCTGCCTGGCCGACCTGGGACTGAGTGGCCTGGCCGGCGATCTGGCCGAGGATCTGCAGCGGGTCCTGGCCCATCATCAGGCTGACGATGACCACCAGGGCGACGCCGCCCAGGCTCAGGCCGCCGCCCACGCGTCTGCCGGTGCGGCCACGGGCATCCACCACGTTGTCGCTGCGTCTGCCGCGTTGCCAGCGCATCGTTAGCTCCCCTGATCAGTCTTTGCGGTAGGTGCGCTCAGTTGCCCGGATAGTCGCTCAGCACGACATCCTGGCGTTGGTTGTCCAGGCCGATCACCTGGTAGGCATCGACACGGTCGCCGTATTCCATGCCGGGCGAGCCCATGGGCATGCCGGGCACGGCAGCACCGATCAGGTCGACGCGCTCACGCAGCTTGAGAATGTCGGCGGCCGGTACATGGCCTTCGACGAACTTGCCGTCGAGCACCCCGGTGTGACAGGACGCCAGACGTGGCGGGACGCCGAGCCGCTGCTTGACCGCGCTCATGTCGGCCTCGACATGGTCGTTGACGGTGAAGCCGTTGTCCTGCAGATGATCGATCCAGGCCTTGCAGCAGCCGCAGTTGGCATCGCGATGCACGTCGATGGTCAGGGCTTCGCCGGCCTGGGCCAGGCTGGTGAAGAGAAAGAGGGCGAGCAGTGAACGGCGCATGGCAAGGCTCCAGGGAAACGAATGCCCAGCATAGCGCCAGCTGTGGCATGGCCCAAGCCATTGCGACTATGCGTCGCGACCGACGGCGGCCTATGCTGCGTGCATCCTTGGCTACCGGAAACCCGTCGATGCTGCTTGCACGAATCGTCCTGCTGATCCAGATCGCTGCGCTGGTCGGCTTGGGGCTGGCCTATTTCATCCGCCCCGAAGAAATGACCAGCCTCAGCGGCGCGCTGCTGATGAGCAACGCTGCGGTGACCGAAGTCCGGGCCTACTACGGAGGGCTGCAACTAGGGCTGGCGGCCTACCTGGCGATGGCGCTGATGCGCCAGGACCTGCTGCGCCCGGCCCTGATCCTGCTGGTGCTGCTGTACAGCGTGCTGGCGCTGGCGCGCATTGCCGGGCTGTGGCTCGATGGCGGCACGCAGCAGACCTTCAACCTCTACGCGCTGCTGCTCGAGGTGGTCTCGGCCGGCCTGGCCTGGTGGGCGTTGCGCGGCTTGTCACGCTGAACCGTGGTCCGGATTGCATCCGGGCTACGGCAGGTGCTTCAGCGCCGCTCCAGCAATACACCCGCTTCCATATGGTGGGTGTAGGGGAACTGGTCGAACAGTGCGCAGCGCGTCACCTGGTGGGTGTCGCTCAGCTGGGCGATGTTGGCGGCCAGGGTCTCGGGGTTGCAGGAGATGTACAGGATGCGCTCGAAGCGCCGGGTCAGCTCGCAGGTGTCCGGGTCCATCCCGGCGCGCGGCGGGTCGACGAAGACGCTGCCGAAGTCGTAGCTTTTCAGGTCGATGCCGGCCAGGCGGCGGAACGGGCGCACCTCGTTCAGCGCCTGGGTCAGCTCCTCGGCGGACAGGCGCACCAGCTCGACGTTGTTCACGCCGTTGTCAGCCAGGTTGGCCAGGGCGGCGTTCACCGAGGTCTTGCTGATCTCGGTGGCCAGCACGCGGCGCACGCGGGTGGCCAGCGGCAGGGTGAAGTTGCCGTTGCCGCAATACAGCTCCAGCAGGTCGTCGTCGCGTTCGCCGAGAGCCTCATACGCCCAGCCCAGCATCTTCTCGCACACCGCGCCGTTGGGCTGGGTGAAGGCACCTTCCGGCTGGCGATAGCGGAAGCGGCGCCCGGCCACGGTGAGTTCCTCTTCCACGTAGTCGCGGCCGATCACCAGGCGCTGGCCGCGCGAGCGGCCGACCAGGCTGACGTTCAGCTCGCTGGCCAGTTTTTCCGCCGCGGCCTGCCAGGCCTCGTCCAGCGGGCGATGGTAGGCCAGGGTGATCAGCGCGTCGCCAGCCAGGGTGGTGAGAAATTCCACTTGGAACAGCTTGAACGACAGCGCCTCGCTGGCCTGCCAGGCGGCGCGCAGGAGCGGCATCAGCTCGTTGATGCGCCGGCTGGCGATGGGGAAGTCGTCGAGCAGGATCGGCGTGTGCTTGTCGCCCGGCGCGAACATCGCGTAGTGGCGCTGGCCGTCTTCACGCCACAGGCGGAACTCGGCGCGCAGGCGGTAGTGCTCGCGCGGCGAATCGAACACCTCGGGCTCGGGAGCGGCGAAGGGCGCCAGCAGCTCGATCAGGCGCTGCTTCTTCTCGGCGAGCTGGGCGTCGTAGGTGGCGGGGTCGAATACGGGGGAACTCATGGCAACACTCTAAAGCGGCGACGACCGGCTGGGCGGCCGGTCGTCGGTGGGAGGAGGGTCAGGCGAAGTAGGCCAGCTTGACGATGAACAGGGCAGAGAGCACCCACATCGCCGGGTTCAGTTCACGCCAGCGGCCGGACAGCACCTTGACCGCGGTCCAGGCGATGAAGCCGAAGGCGATGCCGTTGGCGATGGAGAAGGTCAGCGGCATGGCCAGGGCGGCGACCACCACCGGGGCGGCGACGGTCAGGTCGTCCCAGTCGATCTGCGCCAGGCTGCTCATCATCAGCACGGCGACGAACAGCAGCGCCGGAGCGGTGGCGTAGGCCGGCACCGAGCCGGCCAGCGGGGCGAAGAACAGGCTGAGCAGGAACAGCGCGGCGACCACGCAGGCGGTCAGACCGGTGCGCCCGCCGGCGCTGATGCCGGCAGCCGATTCGATGTAGCTGGTGGTGGTGCTGGTGCCCAGCGCGGCGCCGGCCATGGTGGCGGTGCTGTCGGCCATCAGCGCGCGGCCCAGGCGCGGCATCTTGCCGTCCTTGTCCAGCAGATCGGCCTTCTGCGCGACGCCGACCAGGGTGCCGGAGGTGTCGAACAGGTCGACGAAGAGGAAGGCGAAGATCACGCTGATCAGACCGATATCCAGCGCGCCGGCGATATCCAGCTGCAGCAGGGTCGGCATCAGCGACGGCGGCATCGAGACCACGCCCGGCAGCTCGGACAGGCCGAGCACGATGGACAGGCCGGTGACCAGCAGGATGCCGATCATCACTGCGCCGGTGACCTTGCGATAGGCCAGCGCGGCGATGACGAAGAAGCCCAGGCAGGCCAGCAGCGCGCCGCCCTTGCTCATGTCGCCCAGGCCGACCAGGGTGGCCGGGTGGTCGACCACGATGCCGGCGTTCTTCAGCGCGATGATTGCCAGGAACAGGCCGATACCGGCGGCGATGCCGGCACGCAGGGCCAGGGGGATGCTGTTGATGATCCACTCGCGGATCTTGAAGATCGACAGCAGGAAGAAGATCGCGCCGGAGAGGAACACCGCGCCCAGGGCGGTCTGCCAGCTGTAGCCCATGGTCATGACCACGGTATAGGTGAAGAAGGCGTTGAGGCCCATGCCCGGCGCCAGGGCGATCGGGTAGTTGGCCAGAAGACCCATGATCAGCGAGCCGATGGCGGCGGCCAGGCAGGTGGCGACGAACACCGCGCCGTGGTCCATGCCGGTCTCGGCCAGCATGTTGGGGTTGACGAAGAGGATGTAGGCCATGGTCAGGAAGGTGGTGATCCCGGCCAGTACCTCGGTGCGTACCGAGGTGTTGTGGGCTTTGAGTTGGAACAGTCTTTCCAGCATGGAGTCTCCCCGAGGCGCAAATGCACCAAAAATGCTCAGAAGCAAGCAAAGCATATTCCGGCCGGAAATTGCCGGTTTCTGCAAAAGCCGCGCATGATACCAGCAAGGTTTTTCGCCGGTGAACTTATGGGCCTGCGACGCAGACGGCCGGCCCAGCGGCCGTTGCCATGCAACCTTGAGGCCATTTTCATGACCGAGCAGACAGTTTCTGCTTCAGCCCGAAGGAGTGAAAAAGATGAGCAAGCGAGCATTGATCGCCGTCGCCGAGGGGGTCGAGGATCTCGAATGCGTGACCCTGATCGACGTGTTGCGCCGTGCCGAGATCGAGGTGCTGGTAGCCAGCATCGAGGAGCGCCGGATGATCACCTGCGCCCGTGGCACCCGCCTGACCGCCGATGCCATGCTGGTGGACGTGCTGGCGCAGGATTTCGACCTGATCGTGCTGCCTGGCGGCATGCCCGGTGCGCAGCACCTGGCCGAGTTCGAGCCGCTGGCCGAGCGGGTGCGCCAGCAGGCCAAGGCCGGTGAGCTGTTCGCCGCCATCTGCGCTGCGCCCGCCCTGGCGCTGCAACAGTACGGCGTGCTGCGGCAACGGCGCATGACCTGCTACCCGGCCTTCAGCGATCGCCTTAGCGGTTGCACCTTCGTCGACGAGGCGGTGGTGGTCGACGGCAACTGCATCACCAGTCAGGGGCCGGGTACGGCATTGGTCTTCGCCCTGACCCTGGTGGAACAGCTGGTCGGCCGCAGCACGCGCAACGAGGTGGCCAAGGCGATGCTGGTATAGAACCCGGGAAGGATGGGTGCGCGTGGCGCGCCCTACGGTTGCCGCGTTCCTCGAAATGCAGGGTGCGCCTTGGTGCAGACGACTCAGGGTAGGGTGCGCCACGCGCACCGAGAATCCACGATGCCTTACGACTGCTCCTGCTCCAACAAGCGCCGTTTGCGCTGCAGCCCCCAGCGGTAGCCGCTGAGGCTGCCATCGCTGGCCACCACGCGGTGGCAGGGCACCAGCAGGCCGATGGCATTGCTGGCGCAGGCACGGGCCACGGCGCGTGGGTGGCTGTGCAGCTGCCCGGCCAGTTCGGCGTAGCTGCGGGTTTCGCCCTTGGGTATGCGCTGCAGCGCCTGCCATACCCGCTGTTGAAAGGCCGTGCCGCGAATGTCCAGGGGCAGATGGATGGCGCGCTGCGGTTCCTCCAGCTGCGTCAGCACCTGCTGCAGCCAGCTGCGCAAACTCTCTGCATCCTCTTCGAGGCGGGCGGCGGCGAAGCGCTGTTGCAGCTCCTCGCGCAGCCCCTGTGGATCATCGCCGAACAGCAGGGCGCAGACGCCCCGGTCACTGGTCGCCAGCAGCACCTGGCCGAGCGGGCAGGGGGCGATGCTGTAGCGCAGGCATTCGCCGGCGCCACGCTGGCGGCGCTGCGCAGGCGTCATGGCCTGGGGTTTTTCGTACAGAGCACGGGTGCCGGAGTAGCCGGCGGCCAAGGCGGCGTCGAGCACGCTGTCCGCCTGTGCCAAGCGCTCATCGAAACGACTTCGGCGTTCGGCTGCAGCCCAGGCGTGGGGCGTCAGGCCGGTGCGCGCCTTGAATGCACGCGCCAGATGCGAGGGCGACAGGCCAATGCGTGCTGCCAGCTGTGGCAGCGTCAGGCGTTGCTCACCACGCAGCAGCGCGCAGGCGGCCGCGACCAGCGTATCGAGCTGTTGCGCCGGGCTTTGTCCTTGCGGCGAACAGCGCTTGCACGGGCGGAAACCGGCGGCTTCGGCGCTCGCGGCGTCGCTGTAGAAACCCACGTTGTCGCGCCGCGGCCGCCGTGCCGGGCAACTTGGCCGGCAATAGATGCCGGTGGTGCGCACGGCGAAGACGAAGGCGCCATCGTGCTGCGCATCGCGCGCGCAGACGGCCTGCCAGCAGTGGTCGGAGTCGAGCATCGGTACGTTCCTCGTGACTGACTCGATTGTCGGCCCGTGGCCGGGTCAGTGCCAATCCGTAATGCGCTTTCAAAGCCGGGCTAGTCTAAAGGCTGTCTGGGAGCTGCCGCGCCAGGACGGGCGACGTGGTGGCAGCTCGAGCAAACCCGGGGAGGGCGCATGCGGCGATTGATTGGCTGGGTACTGGTGCTGCTGTGCTGCAGTGCACTGCTACCGGCATGGGCATTGCCGCTGAGCAAGGCGGAGCAGGCCTGGCTGGCGCAGCATCGGCAATTGCTGGTGGGGGTGGAGCGTACCGGCTGGCCGCCCTTCGACATGGTGGAAAACGGTCGTTACCAGGGCATCAGCGCCGACTACCTGCGCCTGCTTGGCGAGCGCCTCGGCGTGCAGGTCGACGCGGTGTACTACGACGACTGGGAGCAGGCCCTGGCGGCGCTGCGCAAGGGGGAGATCGATATCCTGCCCTCGGTGGCGCGCACCCCGGAGCGCGAAAGCTGGATGCGTTTCAGCGACCCCTACCTGATCAGCAGCAGCCTGATCTTCAGTCGCCCCGAGGTGCAGATCCAGCGGGTCGCCGACCTGGCCGGCAAGCGTGTGGCCATCGAGCGTGGCTACGTCCTGCAGCAGCGGTTGCGCGATGAAGTGCCCGATGTGCTGCTGATCGAGGCGCTGAATACCGAGGAGGCCCTGCGTGCGGTGTCCTCGGGGCGCGCCGATGCGTACCTCGGCGACATGATAGTGGCCAGCTACCTGATCCGCCGGCACAACCTGACCAATCTGGAGCTGCGCGGCGAATCGGGGCTCAGCAGCAGCGAGATCCGCTTCGGCGTGCGCCGCGACCTGCCACAGCTGGTGGAGCTGCTCGACCGCGCCCTGGCCAGCCTGAGCGGCGAGGAGCGCGAGACCATCCGGGTGCGCTGGTTGCCGCCGCTCACCGAGTTCAACTGGCGCAAGGCCCTGCAGGTGGGCTGGCCCTACGTGCTGGGGCTGTTCGTGTTGATCGTCTTCGTGCTGATCTGGAATCGCCGCCTGACCGTGCAGATCGCCGAACGTCAGCGCGCCGAAGCCGAGGCCAGGCGTCAGCGCAGTACCCTGCTGGCGCTGATCAACGCGATACCCGATCCGATCTGGTTCAAGGACTGCGACGGCGTCTACCGCGGCTGCAACCCGGCGTTCGCGGCAATCTTCGGGCGCAGCCCGGAGACGGTGGTCGGTTGCCGCGACGAGCAGCTGTTCGATGCCGAGCTGAGCCGCGAGCGCGCCGGCCTCGATCGCCGTGCCCTGACCAGCCGCATGCCGCTGGAGACCGAGACCTGGCTGACCCATGCCGACGGCCGCCGGGTGTTCTACGACACCCTGCGTGCGGCCTTCTACGATGATCGCGGGCAGCTGCTCGGGCTGGTCGGTACCGGCCGCGACATCACCGTGCGCAAGGAGGTGGAGGACGCCATGGCGCGGGCCAAGGCGCTGGCCGAACAGGCGGCGCAGGCCAAGGCCGACTTCCTCGCCAACATGAGCCACGAAATCCGCACGCCGATGAACGCCATCATCGGCATGTCGCACCTGGCCCTGAAGACCGATCTCGATCCCCGCCAGCGCGATTACCTGAACAAGATCCAGCAGGCCGGCCAGCACCTGCTGGGGGTGATCAACGACATCCTCGACTTCTCCAAGATCGAAGCCGGCAAGGTGCGCGTCGAGTGCATCGAGTTCGACCTCGAGCAGGTGCTCGACAACCTGGCCAACCTGATCGGCGACAAGGCTGCCGGCAAGGGATTGGAGTTGCTGTTCAGGCGCGATGCGCAGGTGCCCTGCGTCCTGCTCGGCGATCCGCTGCGGCTCGGTCAGATCCTGATCAACTACGCCAACAACGCGGTCAAGTTCACCGAGCACGGCGAGGTCGAGGTGTCCATCGAACTGGAGAAACGCGACGGCAAGCAGGTCTGGCTGCTGTTCTCGGTGCGCGATACCGGCATCGGCCTGAGCCCGGCACAGCAGGCGCGGCTGTTCGAATCCTTCCAGCAGGCGGACAGCTCCACCACCCGCCGGTATGGCGGCACCGGACTGGGCCTGGCCATCTGCAAGCGGCTGGCCGAGGCCATGGGGGGCGAGGTGGGGGTGGACAGCGAGCTTGGCCGTGGCAGCCGCTTCTGGTGCCGCCTGCCGTTCGCCCTGGGCGACCGCCAGCGTGCGGCGCTGCAGCCGCAGGCCGATCTGCGTGGCCGACGCGTGCTGGTGGTCGATGACAATGCCAACGCCCGCCTGGTGCTCAGCGAGATGCTGCGTGGCATGACCTTCCGTGTCAGCGAGGCGGCCGACGGCCTTCAGGCGCTGGCGCTGCTGGAGCAGGCCCAGGCGGCGGGCGATGCCTTCGAACTGCTGTTCATCGACTGGCAGATGCCCGGCATCGACGGGCTGGAGCTGGCGCGGCGGGTACGCGCACTGGCGCTGTCTCCGCAGCCCAAGGTGCTGATGGTCAGCGCCCACGGCCGCGAGGATCTGCTGCAGGGCGCTCGGCGCATGGGGGTCGAGGACGTGCTGCTGAAACCGCTCAACCCCTCGCTGCTGTTCGATGTGGCGATGCGCTGCCTGGATGGCCGCGCCGACAGCGGTCACGCACACGGCGCCGCCAGCACCGGCATACCGGATTTCGCCGGGCGCCGCGTGCTGCTGGTGGAAGACAACGCGTTGAACCAGGAGGTGGCCAGTGCCCTGCTGCAGGAGGCCGGCCTGCAGGTGGACGTGGCCGGCAACGGGCAGCAGGCCATCGCGCGGCTGCAGGCTGCGGCGGACGATCATTACCAGCTGGTGCTGATGGACATGCAGATGCCGGTGCTCGATGGCCTGGCCGCGACCCGTCTGCTGCGCGCCCAGGCGCGCTTCGCCGCGCTGCCCATCGTGGCCATGACCGCCAACGCCCTGGACAGTGATCGTCAGGCCTGCCTCGCGGCCGGCATGAACGATCATCTGAGCAAGCCCATCGAACCGACGGCCCTGTGGAGCACTCTGATGCGTTGGCTGCCGGGCGCGGACAGCGGCCTGCGGCAGGCGCAGGAGGCGGTGGAGCTGGACCTGCAGTTGCCCGGAGTCGACGTGGCCGCTGGCTTGCGTCGGGTACTGGGCAAGCGCGAGCTGTACCTGGAGCTGCTCGGCAAGTTCGCCAGCGTGCAGGCCGATTTTCCGGCACAGCTGCGCGGTGCCCTTGCCGATGGCGACAACGCCCGTGGCGAGCGCCTGGCTCATACCTTCAAGGGGTTGGCCGGCAGCATCGGTGCCAGCGCCCTGCAGGCGCTGGCGGCCGAACTGGAACGTGCGCTCGCCAGCGGCAGCGATGCGTTCGAGGCGCTGCTGGCCGAGCTGGAGCGGCAACTGCAACCGCTGCTCGCGGCCATTGCCATGCACCTGCCGCAGGCACCGAGCAGCGCGGCGGAGGGCTTCGATCAGGAGCGCTTGCGAACGGTCTGCCGGCAGCTCGCGCACCTGCTCGACGACGACGATCCGCGCAGCGGAAAACTGCTGGCCGAGCAGGGCGAAATGCTGCAGAGCGCCTTTAATGAGGGGTATGCGGCCATCGCCCGTGCGGTACAGGGCTACGACTTCGAGCGGGCGCTGCAGGTGCTGCGCGAGGCCGCGGCGCAACGAGGCATAGAGTGCTAACGAGGCATTGAGTGCTGAGGCACGGAGAGACGCGATGGTCGAGATGCTCGACAGACCCGAACAGGAAATGGTGCTGGTGGTGGATGACACCCCGGACAACCTGCAGCTGATCAGCGAGCTGCTGATCGACCGTTATCGGGTCAAGGTCGCCAGCAACGGCGCCAAGGCCTTGCGTATCGCTCAGGCCAGCCCGGCGCCGGATCTGATCCTGCTCGACATCATGATGCCGGAGATGGACGGCTACGAGGTCTGCCGCCAGCTCAAGGCCGACCCGCAGACCCGCGACATTCCCGTGATCTTCCTCACCGCCAAGAGCGAGGTGGCCGCCGAGCAGCTGGGGTTCGACCTGGGCGCCGCCGACTACATCACCAAGCCGATCAGCCCGCCCATTCTGCTCGCCCGGGTCAGGGCGCAGCTGCAGCTCAAGGCCGCCACCGACTACCTGCGCGACAAGAGCGAATACCTGGAGCTGGAGGTCAAGCGGCGTACCCGCGACATCCAGAAACTGCAGGACGTGACCATCGAGGCCATGGCCAGCCTGGCGCTGATGCGCGACAACCCGCGCAGCCGCCATCTGCAGCGTATCGAACGTTACATGAGGTGCCTGGCCACGGCCCTGGCCCGGCAGCAGCCGGCGCTGAGCGCCGAGCTGGACGCCGAGCGCATCGCCCAGCTGGGACGTTCGGCCATGCTCCACGTGCTGGGGCGTCTGACTCTGCCCGACCGCGTGCTGCTCAGCCACGGCGAGCCGGAGGAGGCCGATCTGCGCCTGTTGCAGGAGGGCGTGACGGCCGCGCGTGACGCCCTGGAGCGCGCCGAGCGCAAGCTGGGCGGCAATGCCGGCTTCCTCTCCGATGCCAAGGACATCGTCTACGGTCAGCACGAGCGCTGGGATGGCAAGGGCTTTCCGCAGGGGCTGCATGGCGAGCAGATTCCGCTGTCGGCGCGACTGATGGCGCTGATCGTCCACTTCGAGGAACTGACCTGCCCGCACCCCTATCTGCCGCGCATCAGCCCGGCGCAGGCGGTGGCGCAGATCAGCGCGGCCAGCGCCACGCGCTTCGATCCGATGGTGGTGCTGGCCTTCGTCGAAGCGACGCCGCAGTTCATCCGTATCGCCGAATCCCTGGCCGACGACGCCGCTGCGGTCGGCGTCGAGCTGCAGCGGCTGGAAGATTCGCTGGCCGAAAGCATCGAACTGACCCTGCCATCGGCGCCATGACCCGGCGCCGCGCCATCCATTGCTCGCCCACCTTGTAACCTGGGGTGCGCCGTGCGCACCACGGCTGGTGCGCATGACCTGGGCGGTCCCGCGACACCGGCGTCGCGCCATGGCCGAGAGCTAGTCGACGATCCGCTCCACATGATGGCAGGCCACCTGCCGCGCATCGATCAACCTGAGCTCCGGGCGTTCGCCGCGGCAGCGTTCATCGGCATGCGGGCAGCGCTTGTGAAAGGCGCAGCCGGAGGGCGGGTTCAGCGGATTGGGCAACTCGCCGCTGATCTTCATCCGTGGCTTGTCCGGATCGGGATGAATGGCCGGCGTCGCCGACAGCAGGGCGCGGGTGTAGGGATGCAGCGGGCGGGCGTAGAGTGCCTCGGCCGCGCCCATCTCCACCGGGCGGCCGAGGTACATCACCAGCACGTCGTCGGCGACATGGCGCACCACCGCCAGGTTGTGCGAGATGAACACGTAGCCGGTCTCATACTGCTCCTGCAGGTCCATGAACAGGTTGAGCACCTGCGCCTGGATCGACACGTCCAGCGCCGAGGTCGGCTCGTCCGCCACCAGTACCTTGGGCTGCAGCATCATGGCGCGGGCCAGGGCGATGCGCTGGCGCTGGCCACCGGAGAACATGTGCGGGTAGCGCTGGTAGTGCTCGGGACGCAGGCCCACCTGCTGCATCATCGCCTGTACCCGCTCGCGGCGTTCGACACGGGAGAGGTCGGTGTTGATCAGCAGCGGTTCGGCCAACTGATCGCCGACCTTCTGCCGCGGGTTGAGCGAGGCATAGGGGTTCTGGAACACCATCTGCACGTCGCGGCGCAATTGCCTGCGCTCGGCTCTGCTGGCGCCGGCCACTTCCCGTCCGGCGATCTGCAGGCTGCCTGCGCTGGGCTCTTCGATCAGGGTCAGGGCGCGGGCCAGGGTGGACTTGCCGCAGCCGGACTCGCCGACCACCGCCAGGGTCTTGCCGGCCGCGAGCGTGAAGGACACGCCATTGAGCGCCTGCACCGTTGCCGATGGCTTGAACAGACCCTGCGAGACGCTGTAGTGACGCGTCAGCTCGTGGGCTTGCAGTACGGTGTGCATCAGGCCACCTCCGCCGTGGGTACCAGAGGGAAGAAGCAGCGCGCGGCGCCTCGCTCGTGTGCGTCCAGCGTCGGGCGTTGCTGGCGGCAGCGCTCCTGCACGTAGGGGCAGCGTGGCGACAGCAGGCAGCCCTGCGGACGGTCGTAGCGACCGGGAACGATGCCTGGCAGCGTGGCCAGACGATGGGCGCCGGCACTGTGTTCGGGAATGGCCTTGAGCAGCGCCTCGGTGTAGGGGTGGCTGGGCGCGTCGAACAGGGTCGGCACCCGGCCCAGTTCCACCGCCTGTCCGGCATACATCACGCAGACGCGCTGAGCGGTTTCGGCGACCACCGCCAGGTCGTGGGTGATCAGCACCAGGGCCATGCCTTCATCGCGCTGCAGATTCAGCAGCAGCTCCATGATCTGCGCCTGGATGGTCACGTCCAGCGCGGTGGTGGGTTCGTCGGCGATCAGCAGCTTGGGTTCGGCGGCGATCGCCATGGCGATTGCCACGCGCTGGCTCATGCCGCCGGAAAGCTGGTGCGGGTAGGCATCGAGGCGGCTGGCGGCGCCGGGGATCTCCACCCTTTCCAGCAACTGCAGGGCACGGGCCCGCGCCGCCTTGCCCTTCAGGCCGAGGTGCTGGCGCAGCACTTCCTCGATCTGGAAGCCCACGGTGTAGCTGGGGTTGAGGGCGGTCATCGGGTCCTGGAAGACCATGGCCAGGTCCTTGCCGACGATATGCCGACGCTGGCGGCCCTTCAGGCGCAGCATGTCGGTGCCGTCGAACTGCAGGCAGTCGGCCTGTACGATGCCGGGCGCATCGATCAGGCCCATCAGCGCCATCATGGTCACCGACTTGCCGGAGCCGGACTCGCCGACGATGGCCAGCACCTCACCCTTGTCCACGCGCAGGTCGAGACCGTCGACCACCGGCACGGCGTCGGCAGCGCCGAAGCGCACCGAGAGGTTGCGGATATCCAGCAGGCTCATGGTGTGGTCTCCAGTCCGCCGTGGTGCGCACGGCGCACCCGAGGGGGCCGTGCAGTAGGGTGCGCCATGCGCACCGGGATTATCATGTGCATATGGGCCTCCTCAGATGGCGTTCTTCAGTTTCGGATCGAGCGCATCGCGCAAACCGTCGCCTATCAGATTGATGGCCAGCACGCTTAGCAGGATGGCCTGGCCAGGCAGCGTCACCACCCACCAGGCGCGCTCGATGTAGTCGCGCGCCGAAGCCAGCATGGTGCCCCACTCGGGCGTAGGGGGCTGTACGCCGAGGCCGAGAAAGCCCAGTGCGGCGGCATCGAGAATCGCCGAGGAAAAGCTCAGCGTGGCCTGCACGATCAGCGGCGCCATGCAGTTGGGCAGCACGGTGACGAACATCAGCCGTGGCAGGCCGGCGCCGGCCAGTTGCGCAGCGGTGACGTAGTCGCGGTTCAGCTCGCTCATCACCGCCGCGCGGGTCAGGCGCACGTAGGACGGCAGCGAGACGATGGCGATGGCGAAGATGGTGTTGATCAGCCCGGGGCCGAGGATGGCGACGATGGCCACCGCCAGCAGCAGCGACGGCAATGCCAGCATGATGTCCATCAAACGCATGATGCCGGGGCCGAGCAGGCGCGGGAAAAAGCCTGCGGCCAGCCCGAGGAGAATGCCGGGAATCAGTGACAGCACCACCGAGGCCAGGCCGATCACCAGTGACAGGCGTGCACCGTGGATCAGTCGCGAGAGCAGGTCGCGGCCCAGTTCGTCGGTGCCGAGCAAAAAGCGCCATTGGCCGCCTTCGAGCCACACCGGCGGCGTGAGCAGGAAGTCGCGGTACTGCTCGCTGGGATCATGTGGCGCGACCCAGGGTGCGAACAAGGCGCAGAACACCATCAGCAGCATGAACGCCAGGCCGGCGAGGGCCCCCTTGTTATGGCTGAAGGCCTGCCAGAATTCTTTCAGGGGCGAGGGGTAGAGCAGGCTCTGATCGAGCGCGGTAGAGGTGGTCATGGGCGCACCTCGCGTAGGGTGGACGACGCTTCACCCGTCCACCGAGGTGTTTTCACGGTGGATGAAAAAAGCGTCATCCACCCTACATGATCTACGGGGTTATTCATCACGCCTTCCTTACTTCTGATGGCGAATACGTGGATTGGCCAGGCCATAGAGGATGTCCACGGTGAAGTTGACCAGGATCACCAGGCAGGCGATCAGCAGAATGCCGTTCTGCACCACCGGGTAGTCGCGCGCGCCGATGGCCTCGATCAGCCATTTGCCGATGCCCGGCCAGGAGAAGATGGTTTCGGTCAGCACCGCACCGGCCAGCAGGGTGCCGACCTGCAGACCGAACACGGTCAGCACCGGGATCAGCGCGTTGCGCAGGCCGTGCACGAACACCACGCGCGTCGGCGACAGACCCTTGGCCCGCGCGGTGCGGATGTAGTCCTCGCGCAGCACCTCCAGCATCGCCGAGCGGGTCATCCGTGCGATCACCGCCAGCGGGATGGTGCCGAGCACGATGGCCGGCAGAATCAGATGGCGCAGGGCGTTGCCGAAGGCGCCGGGCTCATCGGCGAGCAGGCTGTCGATCAACATGAAGCCGGTGACAGGCGGAATGTCGTAAAGCAGGTCGATACGCCCGGAGACCGGTGTCCAGCCCAGGCCCACCGAGAAGAACATGATCAGCAGCAGGCCCCACCAGAAAATCGGCATGGAATAGCCGGTCAGGGCAATGCCCATTACCCCGTGGTCCAGCGGCGTGCCGCGCTTGAGGGCCGCGACTACTCCGGCGATCAGACCCAGTATGCCGGCGAACAGCAAGGCTGCCAGGGCCAGCTCGACGGTGGCGGGAAACAGGGTGAGGAACTCGCCCCATACGCTTTCGCGCGAGCGCAGCGACTCGCCCAGGTTGCCGCTGGCAAGCTGGCCGATGTAGTCGAGATACTGGGCATACAGAGGCTTGTTCAGCCCCAGGCGCTCCATGGCCTGAGCGTGCATTTCCGGATCGACGCGGCGCTCGCCCATCATCACCTCCACCGGGTCGCCGGGGATCAGGCGGATCAGGGCGAAGGTCAGCAGGGTGACGCCGAAGAAGGTGGGGATCAGCAAGCCAAGACGGCGTGCAATGAAGCTCAGCATGGCGGTGGGTAACTCCTAGTCAGAACGGTATCGAGCCGCCTGGATTCCGGCGATCGCTTTGCGCAGATTGCAGGTTAGCCGTTCGATCACGACGCGGCCCGAAGGTTTGTTCGGGCCGTCGTGCGTGGTTGTCTCACGATGGCGGTCGCGCAGCGGGCGATCAGTCGTTGCTGACACCGCTGAAGCTGTTGCGCCCGAAGGGGCTGATCTCGAAGCCTTTGACGCTGCTGCGCATCGGTTGGTAGACCGTGGAGTGAGCGATCGGCGTGATCGGCACTTCGCGCTTGAGAACCGCCTGCGCCTGACGGTACAGCTCGCTGCGTTGCTCCTGTTCGGTCACGCGCTTGGCGGCGACCACCAGCTTGTCGTATTCGGCGTCGCACCACTTGGAGAAGTTGTTGCCGTCTACCGAGGCGCAGCCGTACAGGGTGCCGAGCCAGTTGTCCGGGTCGCCGTTGTCGCCGGTCCAGCCGATCAGCATGGCGTCGTGTTCACCGGCATGGGCGCGCTTGATGTACTCGCCCCATTCGTAGCTGACGATGCGCGCCTTGATGCCGATCTTGGCCCAGTCGTTCTGCAGCATCTCGGCCATCAGCCGCGCATTGGGGTTGTAGGGGCGCTGCACGGGCATGGCCCACAGGGTGATCTCGGTGCCTTCCTTGACGCCGGCGGCCTTGAGCAGCTCCTTGGCTTTTTCCGGATCGTAGGCGGCATCCTTGATCGACTCGTCATAGGACCACTGGGTCGGTGGCATGCCGTTCACCGCCAGCTGGCCGGCGCCCTGGTACACGGCGTCGATGATGGCCGCCTTGTTCACGGCCATGTCCAGCGCCTGACGGACTTCGCGCTTGTCGAAGGGCGCGCGGGTGACGTTGTAGGCGATGTAGCCGAGGTTGTAGCCCGGCTCGGTCGGTACGTTGAGGTTCTTGTCGGCCTGCAGGCTCTGCAGATCGGCAGGGCGCGGGTTGAGGGTGACGTGGCATTCGCCGGCGCGCAGCTTCTGGGCGCGCACCGAGGCGTCGGTGTTGATGGAGAAGATCAGGTTGTCGATCTTCACCTGCTCGGGCGCCCAGTACTGGGTGTTGCCCTTGAAGCGGATCACCGCGTCCTTCTGGTAGCGGCTGAACACGAAGGGACCGGTGCCGACGGGCTTCTGGTTGATCTCCGCGGCCTTGCCGGCCTTGAGCAACTGGTCGGCGTATTCGGCCGAGTGGATCGCGGCAAAGTTCATCGCCAGGTTCTGCACGAAGGCGGCGTCGACGGCGTTGAGGGTGAAGACCACGGTCATGTCGTCGGTCTTCTCGATCTTGGCGATGTTCTTGTCCAGGCCCATGTCGGTGAAGTACGGGAACTCGCTGGGGTAGGCCTGGCGGAACGGGTGGTTGCGATCGAGCATGCGCTGATAGGTGAACAGCACATCGTCGGCGTTGAAGTCGCGAGTCGGCTTGAAGTAATCGGTGGTGTGGAACTTGACCCCTTCGCGCAGATGGAAGGTGTAGGTCAGACCGTCTTCGCTGATGTACCAGGAGGTGGCGAGGGCCGGTTGAGCCTTGGTGCCGCCGCGTTCGAATTCGGCGAGGCGGTTGAAGACGGTTTCCGAGGCCGCGTCGAAGTCGGTGCCGGTGGTGTACTGGCCGGGGTCGAAACCACCCGGGCTGCCTTCGGAGCAATACACCAGATTGCTGGCGTGGGCGAACGAAGCACTGGTGAGCAGGCCTGCGGTCAGCAGGGCCTTGCACAGGGGAGACATACGCATGCGAACCTCTTTTTTCTTTTTTTGTTCGCGCCTGGGTGCAGCGCGAGCTCGGTATGCGGTGAAGGCGGGTAGCCCAACCGGGTCGAGCTCGAAATTAAGTCATGCTGAAATGGGGGTCAACAAAAATTAAGCAGCACTAACATTGCGCATGTTTGCCCTAAATCGGGGCAAAAATCACTCGTTGACGGGGTGATCGTCGAAAAGCGCCATGGTAGTCATGGTCAGCACTTCGGCCGGGGTGTCGGCGCTGTTGGCCAGGCGATGCAGCTTGCCGGCATCGAAATGCACCGAGTCGCCGGGGCCGAGCGGGTAGTCGCGACCTTCGATGGTGTAGACGATCCGCCCGCTGAGCACGTAGGAAAACTCCACGCCTTCATGGGCAATCAGCTCCGACTGATAGCCCACCGGAATGTTCATCTTCACCGCATTGATCGAGTTACCGGGAAACGAGCTGGACAGGCGTTCGTAGGCCAGCAGCTGGCCGCCGACGGTGTAGCGCACCCGCTCGTTCACGTGCGAATCCGGCTGCGGTTGGGCGGGCTGGTCGAACAACACGTTGAGCGGCACATCGAGCGCCTTGGCGATGCTGGCCAGCGAGGATAGCGAAACGCCGGTCAGGTTGCGTTCTGCCTGGGACAGGAAGCTGGCGGTCAGGCCGGCCTCGGCCGCCACCTGATTGAGAGTCTTGCCGGCGGCCCGCCGGTAGCGGCGCAAACGTTCGCCAATGCGATCTGCGGTCATGAAAGTGGCTCGCTATTCGGGTCAGCGGAGTATACCCATGAGCTGCCGGGACTCCAGCCCGATAGCTGCGAGCTTTTTAAGTCAGGCTGAAAAAAGCTTTGACCAGAATTTAAGTAGAACTTAAATTTTTGCGACAAGTTGCCCGCCGACGATGTCCGTCTTGGGCCAGACGAGGATGAGCAGATGACACTGGGAGTCGGCGGCAGCACGCCGGAGCAGGCCTTGGCGCGCTTGCAGAACATGATGGCCGGCGCGGAGCCAATCGGTGAGGCGGAGTATCAGGCACGCATCGCCCGCGCTCAGGCGCTGATGCGCGAGCAGGATATCGCCGCGCTGTTCCTCGCCGCCGGCAGCAACCTGCAGTACTTCACCGGCGTGCAGTGGAATGCCAGCGAGCGCATGGTCGGTGCGATTCTGCCGGCCAGCGGCGCGCTGGAATATCTGGCGCCGGCGTTCGAGGAAGGCACGGTGCGCGACTTTCAGGTGGTGCCCGGCGCGATCAATACCTGTCAGGAGCACGAAAGTCCCTACGCGCTGCTTTTGAACTGCCTGAAGCGCCTTCGGGTATTGCCCAATGATGGTGCGCCGCCGAAGGTAGGCCTTTGTTCTTCCTTGCCTTTTTTCATGTTCGAAGGCATCCGACAGCTGACCGGCGGTTATCGTTTCGTCGACGCCGGGCGCATCACCACGGCCTGCCGCCAATGCAAGTCGCCGGCCGAAATCGCGCTGATGCAGCGCGCCAAGGACATGACTCTGGAGGTGCACAAGGCCGCTGCGAGCATCCTCCATGAAGGCATCAGCACCACCGAGGTCGCCGAGTTCATCCGTCAGGCGCACCGCCGCGTCGGTGCGCCTGGCTCGACCTTCTGCATCGTCCTGTTCGGTGCTGCCAGCGCCTTTCCGCATGGGGTCAAGCATGCGCAGCGGCTAAAGGACGGCGACATGGTGCTGATCGACACCGGCTGCAAGGTGCACAGTTACCTGTCGGACATCACCCGCAGCTACGTCTTCGGCACGCCCAGCGCGCGCCAGCGCGACTTCTGGAACAAGGAAAAAGCCGCGCAGCAGGCGGCGTTCGAGGCCGCCACCCTGGGGGCGCCCTGTTCGTCGGTGGACGCGGCGGCGCGGCGTAGCCTGGAGGCCGCAGGGCTTGGGCCTGGTTACGCCTTGCCGGGCTTGCCGCACCGTACGGGGCACGGTATCGGCCTGGACATTCACGAGGGGCCCTATCTGGTCGGCGGTGATGACACCCCGCTGGCCGAGGGCATGTGCTTCAGCAACGAGCCGATGATCTGCGTGCCGGGCGAGTTCGGCATCCGCCTGGAGGATCACTTCTACATGACCGCCGACGGCCCGCGCTGGTTTACCCAGCCCAGCCATTCGGTGGACGACCCCTTCGGTCTGGACGTTTAACCGCGCGGAACCGGTGCCGGAGCGCCGTCACCGGTTCCAGGCGTCAGGGCACTTTCACCTTGGCGAAATTGTTCGAGCCCAGCGGGCTGAGCACGAAGCCTTCGACGCCCTTGCGCAGCGCGGCGAACTGTTTGGGGTGGGCCAGGGCGATCCACGGCGCCTGCTCGTGAAAGATCGCCAGGGCCTGGCGATACAGTGCGGCGCGTTTGCCCTGCTCGGGCTCGCGGCGCGCCTGGGCGATCAGCGTATCGAAGGCCTTGTCGCACCAGCCCGCCTGGTTCTCGCCGCTCTCGGCGGCGGCGCAGGACAGGTTGGGGGTGAGAAAGTTGTCCGGGTCGCCGTTGTCGCCGGCCCAGCCCATGAACACCAGGTCGTGCTCGCCGTTCTTGGCCCGCTTGATCAGCTCGCCCCACTCGAACACGCGAATGTCGCTGCGGATGCCGATGGCGGCGAGATCGGCCTGCAGCATCTGCGCGCCGATGCCGGGGTTGGGGTTGGTCGGCCCGCCGCCGGGGCGGGTCCAGATCGACAGGGAAAAGCCGTCGGCGTGACCGGCCTCGGCCAGCAGCTGGCGGGCCCGTTCGGGATCGTGCGGCCAGTCCCGCAGCGTTTCGTCATGGCCCCACAGGGTCGCCGGGTAGGGCGCCACGGCCGGCGTGGCGTTGCCCTCGCCAAACTGCGCGCGAATGTAGGCGGCCTTGTCGAACGCCAGGTTGATCGCCTGGCGCACGCGCACGTCACCCAGCGGCGGATGGCGGGTGTTGATGCCGATATAGGCGGTCAGCAGCGAATCCAGCTCCAGCACCTGCAGTTGCGGATCGGCCTTGAGCGCCGGGATGTCCACCGGGCGCGGGTAGAGGGCGATCTGGCAGTCGCCGGCCTTGAGCCGTTGCTGGCGCACGTTGGGCTCGGGGGTGATGGCCAGCACCAGGCGTTCGATTGCCGGCGCGCCGTCCCAGTAGTCCGGGTTGCCGCGAAAGCGCACCTGGGCGTCCTTGGCGTAGCGCTCGAAGACGAAGGGGCCGGTGCCGATGGGGGCGTTGTTCAGCCGCTCGGGCTTGCCGCTGGCGAGCAGATGCTCGGCGTATTCGGCCGAATAGATCGAGGCGAAGCCCATGGCCAGGTTGGCCAGAAAAGGCGCCTCGGGATGCTTCAGGACGAAGCGCACGCGATGCTCGTCGAGCTTTTCGATGCGCTCGATCAGCTGTCTCAGGCCCATGGATTCGGCGTAGGGGAAGCCGCGCAGCGACAGCTTGTGCCAGGGATGCGCCGGGTCGAGCTGGCGCTGGAAGCTCCACAGCACGTCGTCGGCGTTGAAGGTGCGGCTTGGGGTGAAATCCTTGTTGGCGTGGAATTTCACCCCCTCGCGCAGGGTGAAGGTGTAGCTCAGGCCGTCATCGCTGATTTCCCAGCTTTGCGCCAGCGCCGGGACGATGTCGGTGCTGCCGGGGGCGAAGGCCACCAGGCGTTCGAACAGGGTTTCCGCCGTGGCGTCAGCGGTGGTGGCGGCGGTGTACTGGACGATATCGAAACCTTCCGGGCTGGCTTCGCTGCAGACCACCAGATTGGCCGCCTGGACCTGAGCAGCAAACAGGGCGGCCAGCAGCACGCCACCGCGCTTGAGGGGCGGGATAGACATTTGAACTCCCGATCCAGATAAAAACGGCGCACCCAAAGGTGCGCCGTCTGCCGTCAGTTGCCGATGCTCACACCATAGAAGGAGTTGAGGCCGAACGGGCTGATGCGGAAGTCCTGCACCTCCTTGCGCATCGGCTGGTACACGGTGGAGTGGGCGATGGGCGTATTCTGCACATCGGCCTTGAGCAGGTGCTGAGCCTGCTTGTAGAGCACGGTACGTTCTTCCTGGTCGTTGATCGCCTTGGCCTTCTTGATCAGCGCGTCGAACTCCTTGTTGCACAGGCGGCTGTAGTTGTTGCCGCCAATAGCGTCGCAGCCGTACAGCACGGCCAGCCAGTTGTCGGGGTCACCGTTGTCGCCGGTCCAGCCGATCAGCAGGGTGTCGTGCTCGCCGGCCTTGGCGCGCTTGTTGTACTCGCCCCACTCGTAGCTGACGATGCGCGCCTTGATACCGACCTTGGCCCAGTCGGCCTGCAGCATCTCGGCCATCAGCTTGGCGTTGGGGTTGTATGGGCGCTGCACGGGCATGGCCCACAGGGTGATTTCGGTGCCTTCCTTCACGCCGGCAGCCTTGAGCAGTTCCTTGGCCTTTTCCGGGTTGTAGGGGGTGTCCTTGATGGTGTCGTCATAGGACCACTGGGTCGGCGGCATGCCGTTGACCGCCACCTGGCCGGCGCCTTGATAGACGGCGTTGATGATCGCCGGCTTGTTGATCGCCATGTCCAACGCCTGGCGTACTTCGAGCTTGTCCAGTGGCTTGTGCTCGGTGTTGTAGGCCAGGTAGCCGACGTTGAAGCCAGCCTGCTCAGGCATCTGCAGCTTGGGGTCCTTCTTCAGGTTTTCCAGGTCGGCCGGGCGCGGGAATACGCTGACATGGCATTCGCCGGCGCGCAGCTTCTGCATCCGCACCGACGGGTCGGTGTTGATGGCGAAGATCAGGTTGTCGACCTTGACGTCGTCCGGCTTCCAGTAGTCCTGGTTGCCCTTGTAACGGATCTGCGCGTCCTTCTGGTAACGGCTGAACACGAAGGGGCCGGTGCCGATGGGCTTCTGATTGATGTCGGCGGCCTTGCCGGCCTTGAGCAACTGGTCGGCGTACTCGGCGGAGTGGATCGAGGCGAAGCTCATGGCCATGTTCTGGATGAACGCGGCATCGACGGAGTTGAGGGTGAAACGCACCGTGTGCTCGTCGAGTTTCTCGATCTTGGCGATGTTGTTATCCATGCCCATGTCGGTGAAGTACGGGAACTCGGTGGGGTACGCCTTGCGGAACGGGTCGTCCTTGTTGAGCATGCGGTTGAAGGTGAACAGCACGTCGTCGGCGTTGAATTCGCGGCTGGGCTTGAAGTACTCGGTGGTGTGGAACTTCACCCCGGGGCGCAGCTTGAAGGTGTAGGTCAGGCCGTCGTCGGAGACCTCCCAGCTCTCGGCGAGGCCAGGCTCGACCTGGGTGCCGCCGCGTTCGAACTGGGTCAGGCGGTTGAAGACGGTTTCCGCTGCAGCGTCGAAATCGGTACCGGTGGTGTACAGGCCGGGGTCGAAACCGGCGGGGCTGCCCTCGGAGCAGAACACCAGATTGGCGGCGCTGGCGAGGGGGGCGCTGGCGATCAGCCCAGCGGTAAGCAAAGCCTGGATAACGGCGTTCTTGCGCATCTTGACCTCATCGTTGTTGTGGTTGTGATCCTTGAGGAGCCTCTTGTGGAGGCCACCACCGAAGCTATGCAGCCCCTGTGCCCGAGGCAAGCGAGATGTCGCGCCGGAAATGGTTAGCGCTACAGCGTTGTAACTTGCTGTCGCATTTATGAAAAAGTCGCAGGAAAAAGATGGCGAAACGCCGTTATCTGGCGATAACGGCGTTGCGTTGTTGCGGGGCGTGGTTCAGGGCATCTGCACTTCGATGACGCCGTCGGCGCTGACCGTGACCTGGCTGGTGCCGGCCTCGATTTCCGGGGTCGGTGCCGCCTCCATCATCGCCATGCCCTTGGCGGCATACGCGCGCATCGGCATCGGCGGCTGGAAGCCACCGGTGTTGAGGTTCAGGCTGACCAGCTTGTAGCCCTTGCCGCCGAGCGCTTCGGTGGCCAGCTGGGCGCGTGCCTTGAAGGCGTTGACGGCGTCCTTGAGCATGGCGTCCTCGCGGGTCTTGCGCGTGTCGGTGGCGATGCTGAAGTCCATGCCGGCCATCTTCATCGATTGCAGCAACTCACCGGTCAGCGCGGACAGGCGGGCGAAGTCGGCGCTTTCCAGGCGCACTTCGGCGCGCTCGCGCCAGGCGGTGATCTTCTGGCCCTTGTCGTCGTACACCGGATAGCTGTGGCGGCTGCCCAGCTTGACCGAAACGCCACGGACCTGGCGCACCTGCTCCAGCGTCTTGTTCAGGGTGTTGGTGATCTCGGCAGCCAGCTTGGCCGGGTCGGCGTGCTGCGCCTCGGTATAGAGGGTGACGTGCATCAGGTCGTGGGCCACTTCCTGGTTGACCTCGGCGCGCAGGGCGATCTGGTTGTAGCGCGCCTCGGCGGCCAGCAGGCCGGTGCTGGCCAGGCTGGCGGCGGTCAGGGCGAGGGCGGTGGCGATACGGGTCATGGTGCGCATGGTGCGGTTCCTTTTTTCGATGGCCTGTTGGCCGTTTCCCGAGGTTAGACGTAGGCGAGTGGCGATCCGGGTTAATACCGATGAAAATTTTTTCAGCCTGCTCGGCAATCCGCCGGCAGCGGGGGCGTGCGGCCGGTTGCCGCAGCGGCGGAAGGCCGCGCCAGGCTTGGTTATACTCGCCGCAACCAATGGAGTCGCCATGCTCGAGCCCGTGCAGTTGCTATCCGCCAGTCGCCAGAACCTCTGGCGCCTGACCCTCATCCGTATTCTCGTGCTGGCGGCTCAGGCCGGCTCGGTCGGTCTCGCCTACAAGTCGGGCATGCTACCGCTGCCCTGGTTGCAGTTGTCGGTCACCCTTGGCATTTCCCTGCTGCTGTGCCTGGGCACGGCCGTGCGCCTGCGTGGCCCCTGGCCGGTGACGGAGTTCGAATACGCCGTGCAGCTGGCCTGCGATCTGATCATTCACAGCGTGCTGCTGTATTACTCGGGCGGCTCGACCAACCCCTTCGTCTCCTATTACCTGGTGCCGCTGACCATCGCCGCGGCGACCCTGCCGTGGATGTTCACCATCGTCCTGGCCGGTCTGGCGCTGGCCGGTTACACCCTGCTGCTGGTATGGACCCACCCGCTCGAGCTGCCCGCCGCGCGCGAGAGCCTGCTGGTCTACGGCATGTGGCTGAGCTTCGCCCTGGCGGCGTCCTTGATCACCTTCTTCGTCGCCAAGATGGCCGAGGAGCTGCGCCGCCAGGACGAGCTGCGCGCCGAGCGCCGCGAGGAAAGCCTGCGCGACCAGCAGTTGCTGGCCGTGGCCACCCAGGCTGCCGGCGCCGCCCACGAGCTGGGCACGCCGCTGGGCACCATGAGCGTGCTGCTCAAGGAGCTGCGCCAGGAGTACCGCGACACCCCGGCGCTGCAGGATGACCTGGCGTTGCTGCAGGAGCAGGTCAAACTGTGCAAGTACACCCTGCAGCAACTGGTGCGTGCCGCCGAGAACGACCGGCGCCAGGCGGTGGTGGAGCAATCCTGCGTCGAGTGGCTGGAAACCACCCTCAACCGCTGGCACCTGATGCGCCCCGAGGCCAGCTACCGCTATCAGTGCCTGGGGCGTGGCACGCCGCCGCGCATCATGCCGCCGGCGGATCTGACCCAGGCGCTGCTCAACCTGCTCAACAACGCTGCCGACGCCTGCCCGGACAAGCTCGACATCCGCCTGGACTGGGACCACCAGTGGCTGCGCCTGAGCATCCGCGACCACGGCGCCGGCGTGCCGCTGGCCATCGCCGAGCAGCTCGGGCGGCCCTTCTTCACCACCAAGGGCAAGGGCTTCGGTCTCGGTCTGTTCCTCAGCCAGGCCAGCGTGACCCGTGCCGGCGGCACGGTTAAGTTGTATAACCACGAGGAAGGCGGCACCCTCACCGAATTGAAGTTGCCGCGAGCCTACGGCGTGGCCTGACAAGGAAAACCCAGCATGAGCGAAGAATCCCTGTTCGAAGGTGAAGAGCAGCCCCATCTGCTGCTGGTCGACGACGACCCCACCTTTACCCGTGTGATGGCGCGGGCCATGAGCCGCCGCGGCCTGCGCGTGTCCACCGCCTCCAGCGCCGACGAGGGCCTGGCGCTGGCCAAGGAAGACCTGCCGGACTACGCCGTGGTCGACCTGAAGATGGAGGGGGACTCCGGTCTGGTGCTGCTGCCCAAACTGCTGGAACTGGACGCCGAGATGCGTGTGGTGATCCTCACCGGCTATTCCAGCATCGCCACTGCGGTGGAGGCCATCAAGCGCGGCGCGGCCAACTACCTGTGCAAGCCGGCCGATGCCGACGACGTGCTCACCGCGCTGCTTTCCGAGCATGCCGACCTCGACAGCCTGGTGCCGGAAAACCCCATGTCGGTGGACCGCCTGCAGTGGGAGCACATCCAGCGCGTGCTGGCCGAGCACGAGGGCAATATTTCCGCTACCGCCCGCGCCCTGGGCATGCACCGCCGCACGTTGCAGCGCAAATTGCAGAAGCGCCCGGTTCGTCGCTGAGCCTTTGCATACCAAGACCCGCCGCCCGGCCCACCCTGCAACTGCGCGGCTATTGCCCATGGCCGAAGGATGCTTAGCCAGCTAACATAGGTCGTCAGACAACCTGCTGGTGTCGCCATGTTCGCCGTCGCTGCACAAACCCTCGCCATCACCGCGCCCGTGTTCGCCATGCTGTTTCTCGGCGTGGCGCTCAAGCGCCTGCACTGGATCGATCGCGCCTTTATCGACACCGCCTCCAGTCTGGTGTTTCGCGGCACCATGCCGACCCTGCTGTTTCTCGGCATCGTCCGCGCCGATCTGAGCGCGGCATTGCAACCGGCGCTGCTGCTGTTCTTCGTCGCCGCCACCCTGGTCTGCTTCCTGCTGGCCTGGGGCTGGGCGATCTGGCGCATTGCCCGTGCCGAGCGCGGCATCTACACCCAGGGCGCCTTTCGCGGCAACAACGGCATCATCGGTCTGGCCCTGGCCACCAGTCTTTACGGCGACTACGGCCTGTCCCTGGGCGCGGTGCTCGGTGGCGTGGTGATCCTCTGCTACAACGTGCTCTCGGCCATCGTCTTGGCCATCTACAGCCCAGGTGCCAGGACCGGGCCGCTGGCCATCGCCAGGAGCATTCTGATCAACCCGCTGATCATCGGTGTGCTGCTGGCCATTCCCTTCGCCTACTGGCAGATCGCGCTACCGGCGTGGCTAATGACCTCGGCCGAATACTTCGCGCAGATGACCCTGCCGCTGGCGCTGATCTGCATCGGTGGCACCCTCAGCCTGGCTTCCCTGCGGCAGAGCAGCGGCATTGCGCTGAGCGCCAGCCTGATGAAGATGGTCTGGTTGCCGTTGCTCGCCACCTATGGCGCCTGGCTGTACGGCTTCCGTGAGGCGGATCTGGCGATCCTTTTTCTCTACTTCGCCAGCCCCACGGCGGCCGCCAGTTTCGTCATGGCCCGCGCGGTGGGCGCCAACCATGAGCTGGCGGCGGCGATCATCGTCATCACCACGCTGGCGGCGGTGATCACCACCAACGTCGGGCTGCTGATACTGCAGTGGGGCGGCTGGATCTAAGGGAGGGCGGTAGGGTGCGCCATGCATCCGATGGCGTTGATGGCTGGTGCGCACGGCGCACCCTACGGACTCCTAGGAAGCGTTGCGCTGGTATTCCTCGATCACTTCCTGCGCCGCGCGGAAGGCATCGATGCTGGCCGGTACGCCGGCGTAGACCGCGCAGTGCAGCAGGGTCTCGCGGATTTCCTCGACGGTGCAGCCGTTGTTCAGCGCGCCGCGCACGTGGCCCTTGAGTTCCTGCGGGCATTTCAGCGCGGTCAGCGCTGCCAGGGTGATCAGGCTGCGGGTCGCGCGCGGCAGGCCGCTGCGGGTCCACACGCCGCCCCAGGCGTGTTCGTTGACGAAGTCCTGCAGCGGCTGGGTGAACTCGGTGGCATTGCCCAGAGCACGGTCGACGAAGGCGTCGCCCATCACCTCGCGGCGCACCTGCACGCCGCGGTCATGGTTGTCGGTCATGCTCAGATGCCCCCCTTGCGATGGTTGTGCCAGGAGCGCCCGGCGACGATCACCAGGGTGACGGCGGTCAGCGGCAGCACGTAACCGAGCATGGCGTCGCCGAAGGTCTGGGCGAACGGGCGACCGGTGCTGAACAGCACCAGATACAGGGTGTAGGCCACGTAGTAGGCGAGGAACAGGGCGCCTTCCCAGCGGTTGATGCGAAAGCCGGTGAAGAAGATCGGCAGGCAGGCGACGGCAACCGCGATCATCACCGGGAAGTCGAAGGCCAGGGCATTGGGCGATACCGAAATGGCAGCAGGCGATACCAGCGAGGCCAGGCCCAGCACGCACAGCAGGTTGAAGATGTTGCTGCCGACGATGTTGCCCACGGCGATGTCGCGCTCGCCCTTGAAGGCAGCGATGATCGAGGTGGCCAGCTCCGGCAGCGAGGTGCCGATGGCGATCACCGTCAGGCCGATCACCAGTTCCGACAGGCCGAGAGCGCGGGCCAGTTGCACGGCGCCTTCGACCAGCAGGTTGGAGCCGCCGACCAGCAGCGCCAGACCGGCGACGATCAGGCCGAGGTTGATGACCCAGGCATAGGGCTTGGCCGGTTCATCGAGGCCGAATTCCTTGGCGAACTCGTCATCGTCGCTCTTGTTTTCCTTGCGTGCGCTGTAGATCAGAAAACCGGTGTAGGTCAGCACGCCGGCGAACAGCAGGGCGCCGTCGAGGCGGCTCAGCGCGCCGTCCCAGGCCAGGGCATAGACCACCAGGCTGGCACCGATCATGATCGGCACGTCGAGGCGGATCAGCTGGCGCGAGACGATCAGCGGCGCCACCAGGGCGGTCATGCCGAGAATCAGCAACACGTTGGCGATGTTGCTGCCGATCACGTTGCCGATGGCCAGATCGCCACTGCCGTTGAAGGCCGATTGCACGCTGACCGCGGTTTCCGGGGCGCTGGTGCCGAAGGCCACCACGGTCAGGCCGATCACCAGGGGCGGAATGCCGAACTGCGCAGCCAGCTTGGCGGCGCCGCGCACCAGCACTTCGGCACCGGCAACCAGCAGCACCAGGCCGGCGATCAGGTAGACGTAGGTCATCATTGTCATTGCAGGAAAGCTCCGAAAAAAGTGCGGCTAGTGTAGCGATGGCGTATCGCCGCGCCAGTGGGTGCTGGCAGCGATTTGTTACCGACCCTGTTCAGTCCAGCGCTTCGACTCGCACCGGCACCACGCCGGCACGCAGCATGTCCAGCTGCTGCGCCGCGCGTCGCGACACGTCGATGATGCGCCCGCGCACGAAGGGACCGCGGTCGTTGATACGGACCACCACGGTGCGGCCGTTGTTCAGGTTGGTGACCTTGACCCGGCTGCCGAACGGCAGGCTGCGGTGTGCGGCGGTCAGCGCCTGCTGATCGAAGCGTTCACCGCTGGCGGTCTTGCGCCCGTGGTGGCGGTCGCCGTAGTAGGAGGCCTTGCCGGTCTCGCTGCTGCCTGAGCCGCCGCCGAAGGTAGAGCAGCCGACCAGCAGGGCGAATGCGCCGAGTAGTGCGCAGGTGCGCAGCCCGGATGTAATCCGGGGCAATGAAGGTTCCCGGATTGCATCCGGGCTACGGATCGTCATCTGTTCTTTCCCCATGAAAAAACGCCGGGAGAACCGGCGTTTTTCAGTATCAAGCGAAACGGCCTGGCTCAGCCTTCGAGCTTCTTCTTCAGCAGTTCGTTCACTTGCCCCGGGTTGGCCTTGCCCTTGGAGGCTTTCATGGCCTGGCCGACGAAGAAGCCGAACATCTTGCCGCGCTTGGCTTCGTCGCTGGCGCGGTATTGCTCGACCTGCTCGGCGTTGGCGGCCAGCACCTCGTCGAGCATCGCCTCGATGGCGCCGCTGTCGGTGACCTGCTTGAGCCCCTTGCTCTCGATGATCGCATCGGCGCTGCCTTCACCGGCGGCCATGGCCTCGAACACCATCTTGGCGATCTTGCCGCTGATGGTGTTGTCCTTGATGCGCAGGATCATGCCGCCCAGGTGCTCGGCGGAAACCGGCGACTGCTCGATCTCCAGGCCTTCCTTGTTGAGCAGGCTGGACAGCTCGCCCATCACCCAGTTGGCCGCCAGCTTGGCATCGCCGCAGACCTTGGTCACCTCTTCGAAGTACTCGGCCATCTCGCGGCTGGCCGAGAGTACGCTGGCGTCGTAGGTGGACAGACCGTACTGGCTCTGGAAGCGCTCGCGCTTCTGCGTCGGCAGCTCCGGCAGCTGGCTGCGCACTTCGTCGAGGAAGCTCGGCTCGATCACCACCGGCAGCAGATCGGGGCAGGGGAAGTAACGGTAGTCGTTGGCTTCTTCCTTGCCGCGCATGGAGCGGGTCTCATCCTTGTTCGGGTCGTACAGACGGGTTTCCTGGATGACCTTGCCGCCGTCCTCGATCAGCTCGATCTGGCGCTGGATCTCGTGGTTGATCGCCTTCTCGATAAAGCGGAAGGAGTTGACGTTCTTGATCTCGGCGCGGGTGCCGAAGGCTTCCTGGCCTTTCGGGCGCACGGAAACGTTGCAGTCGCAGCGCAGCGAGCCTTCGGCCATGTTGCCGTCGCAGATGCCCAGGTAGCGCACCAGGGCGTGGATGGCCTTCACATAGGCCACCGCTTCCTTGGCCGAACGGATGTCCGGCTCGGAGACGATCTCCAGCAGCGGCGTGCCGGCGCGGTTCAGGTCGATGCCGCTCATGCCGTGGAAGTCTTCGTGCAGGCTCTTGCCGGCGTCCTCTTCCAGGTGCGCGCGGGTGATGCCGATGCGCTTGACGGTGCCGTCTTCCAGGGTGATGTCCAGATGGCCCTTGCCGACGATGGGGTGATCCATCTGGCTGGTCTGGTAGCCCTTGGGCAGGTCCGGATAGAAGTAGTTCTTACGGGCGAAGACGTTCTGCGGCGCGATGTGTGCGTCGATCGCCAGGCCGAATTTCACCGCCATGCGTACCGCCTCGGCGTTGAGCACCGGCAGGGTGCCGGGCATGCCGAGGTCGATCAGGCTGGCCTGGGTGTTGGGCTCGGCGCCGAAGCTGGTGGCGCTGGCCGAGAAGATCTTCGAGTGCGTGCTGAGCTGAGCGTGGATCTCGAGCCCGATTACGGTTTCCCATTGCATCTGTCTATTCCTCAGAAACCAGTCGGTGCTTGTTTGTGCCAGTCGCTGACCTGTTGGTACTGGTGCGCGACATTGAGCAGACGACCTTCCTGGAAGTAGTTGCCGAGCAGCTGCACGCCCACCGGCAGGCCATCGACGAAGCCGGCCGGCATCGACAGACCGGGGATGCCGGCCAGGTTGGCGGTGATGGTGTAGATGTCTTCCAGGTAGGCAGACACCGGGTCGCCGCCTTTCTCGCCGATCTTCCAGGCCAGGTTCGGCGTGGTCGGGCCGAGGATCACGTCGACGTCGTTGAACGCAGCGACGAAGTCGTTCTTGATCAGGCGGCGGATCTGCTGCGCTTTGATGTAGTACGCATCGTAGTAGCCGGCCGACAGCGCGTAGGTGCCGACCATGATGCGGCGTTTGACTTCCGCACCGAAGCCTTCGCCGCGCGAACGCTTGTACAGGTCTTCGAGGTTGACCGGGTTTTCGCAGCGATAGCCGAAGCGCACGCCATCGAAGCGCGACAGGTTGGAGCTGGCTTCTGCCGGGGCGATCACGTAGTAGGCAGGAATCGCGTGCTGCATGTTCGGCAGGCTGATGTCCTTGACGGTGGCGCCGAGCTTTTTCAGCTCCTCGACCACGGCCATGACTTTCTCGCCGATGCGCGCGTCGAGGCCGGCGCCGAAGTATTCCTTGGGCAGGCCGATGCGCAGGCCGGCCAGCGGCTGGGCCAGCGCCGCCAGGTAATCATCCACCGGCTGATCGACGCTGGTCGAATCCTTGGCATCGAAGCCGGCCATGGCGCCGAGCAGCAGGGCGCAGTCTTCGGCAGTGCGGGCCAGCGGGCCGCCCTGGTCGAGGCTGGAGGCGTAGGCGATCATGCCCCAGCGCGAAACACGGCCGTAGGTCGGCTTGATCCCGGTGAGGTTGGTCAGCGCCGCCGGCTGGCGGATCGAGCCGCCGGTGTCGGTGCCGGTGGCGGCCGGAATCAGGCGCGCCGCGACTGCAGCAGCGGAACCACCGGAGGAGCCGCCAGGTACGCGGCTGGTGTCCCAGGGGTTCTTGACCGCGCCGTAGTGGCTGGATTCGTTGGCCGAACCCATGGCGAACTCGTCCATGTTCAGCTTGCCGAGGGTGACGGTGCCGGCGGCCTTGAGCTTGTCGACCACGGTGGCGTCATAGGGCGCCTTGAAGCCGGTGAGGATCTTCGAGCCGCAGGAGGTCAGCACGCCGTTGGTGCAGAACAGGTCCTTGTGCGCGATCGGCGCGCCGAGCAGGGCGCCGGTTTCGCCAGCGGCGCGGCGGGCGTCGGCGGCCTTGGCCTGCTCCAGAGCGAGGTGTTCGGTGACGGTGATGAAGCTGTTGAGCTGCGGGTCGAGCTGGTTGATACGCGCCAGCAGGCTACGGCTCAGTTCTTCAGCGGAGAATTGCTTGTCGGCGAGGCCGCGGGCGATCTCGGCCAGGGTCAGTTGATGCATGTCGAGCCCTTTCCTTATTCGATGACTTTCGGCACGAGGTACAGGCCGCTTTCCACGGCCGGAGCGATGGCCTGGTAGGCGTCGCGCTGGTTGCTCTCGTTGACCACGTCGGCACGCAGGCGCTGGGTCGCTTCCAGCGGGTGGGCCAGGGGTTCGATGCCCTGGGTATCGACGGCCTGCATCTGGTCGATCAGGCCGAGGATGTTGTTCAGGGTCTCGGTGGTTTGCGGAATATCGCCGTCATTCAGACCCAGGCGGGCCAGGTGGGCGATTTTTTCCACCTCGGAGCGTTCAAGCGCCATCGGGGGTTCTCCAGTGGAAGTGTGACAGAGAGGGCATGCAGGGAACGGATGTCGCGAGCCGGCGGTCGAAGGCCGCGATGTGCAGCTACAAGGCCCGGAAAAACAGGCAATCTACCATATTGCCGCCTTGCTCAAAATCCCTGCCGTTGTTAGAGTTTGCCGCACTTTTTACCTGCGCGTTTTCCGCGCCTGGCCTTCACCCACGCGTTGCCTAGGGTCCCTTCCTAATGTTCAAGAAACTGCGTGGCATGTTTTCCAGCGATCTGTCGATCGACCTGGGCACTGCCAATACCCTTATTTATGTGCGCGAACGCGGCATCGTCCTGAACGAGCCGTCCGTGGTCGCCATCCGCACCCACGGCAACCAGAAGAGTGTCGTGGCCGTCGGCACCGAGGCCAAGCGCATGCTCGGCCGTACCCCCGGCAACATTTCCGCGATTCGCCCGATGAAGGACGGCGTGATCGCCGACTTCAGCGTCTGCGAAAAGATGCTGCAGTACTTCATCAACAAGGTTCACGAGAACAGCTTCCTGCAGCCGTCGCCGCGCGTGCTGATCTGCGTGCCGTGCAAATCGACCCAGGTCGAGCGCCGCGCCATCCGCGAATCGGCCCTCGGCGCCGGTGCCCGTGAAGTGTTCCTGATCGAAGAGCCGATGGCCGCTGCCATCGGTGCCGGCCTGCCGGTCGAAGAGGCGCGCGGTTCGATGGTCGTCGACATCGGCGGCGGTACCACCGAGATCGCGCTGATTTCCCTGAACGGTGTGGTCTATGCCGAATCCGTCCGCGTCGGCGGTGACCGTTTCGACGAAGCCATCATCACCTACGTGCGCCGCAACTACGGCTCGCTGATCGGTGAAGGCACCGCCGAGCGCATCAAGCAGGAAATCGGCACCGCCTACCCGGGCGGCGAGATCCGCGAAGTCGACGTGCGCGGCCGCAACCTGGCCGAAGGCGTACCGCGCAGCTTCACCCTGAACTCCAACGAAGTGCTCGAAGCGCTGCAGGAATCCCTGGCGACCATCGTCCAGGCGGTCAAGAGTGCCCTGGAGCAGTCCCCGCCCGAGCTGGCCTCGGACATCGCCGAGCGCGGCCTGGTGCTGACCGGTGGTGGCGCGCTGCTGCGTGACCTGGACAAGCTGCTCTCCCAGGAAACCGGCCTGCCGGTGATCGTCGCCGAAGACCCGCTGACCTGCGTTGCCCGTGGCGGCGGCAAGGCCCTGGAAATGATGGATCGCCACGCCATGGACCTGCTCTCCACCGAGTAAGGGTTCCGCTAGTGGCTCGCTGTCGTGCCGCCTCCGGGCGGCACGCGCACATTCGAGCATTGCAGTACACTCGGCCCAACCTTCGCCTGACCGGTTTTGCCCTTCGCATGAAATCGCGCGCTTTTCGCCCATGTGGCGCACAAGGAGCAGGTCATTAAGCCGCTCTTCGCCAAAGGTCCCTCGCTGGGCATCCGCCTGCTGGTATTCGCCGTGCTCTCGGCGGTGCTGATGGTGGTCGATGCGCGTTTCGAGGCGCTCAAGCCGCTGCGCAGCCAGATGGGCCTGGTGCTGACGCCCTTCTACTGGTTGGCCGACCTGCCGGTACGCGCCTGGGATGGTGCCACCCAGCAGATTTCCTCGCGCAGCGAGCTGATGGCCGAGAACGAGAAGCTCAAGGCCGAGGCCCTGCTGCTGCAGCGCCGTCTGCAGAAGCTGGCCGCGCTCACCGAGCAGAACGTGCGCCTGCGCGAGCTGCTCAACTCGGCCGCACTGGTGGACGAGGAGGTGCTGGTCAGCGAGCTGATCGGCGTCGATCCCAACCCCTACACCCACCGCATCCTGATCGACAAGGGCGAGAAGGACGGCGTGTTCCTCGGCCAGCCGGTGCTCGATGCCCGGGGCCTGATGGGCCAGGTGGTGGAGATCATGCCCTACACCTCGCGCGTGCTGCTGCTCACCGATAACACCCACAGCATTCCGGTGCAGGTCAATCGCAACGGCCTGCGCGCCATCGCGGTCGGTACCGGCAACCCCGAGCGCCTCGAATTGCGTCACGTCGCCGATACCGCCGATATCAAGGAAGGCGATCTGCTGGTCAGCTCCGGCATGGGCCAGCGCTTCCCGGCCGGCTACCCGGTGGCCACGGTCAAGGAAGTGATCCACGATTCGGGCCAGCCCTTCGCCATCGTCCGCGCCGTGCCCACCGCCGCGCTCAACCGCAGCCGTTACCTGCTTCTGGTGTTCTCCGATCAGCGTACCCCGGAGCAGCGTGCCAACGATTCGGCCGAGGCCCAGGAAGCGGCTGATCGCGAAGCCGAGCGGGCGCGCGAGCAGGGCGAGCAGAAGCCTGCCGAGGGCGATGCGCCGGTGACCCCTGCTGCCGCCCAGGAGACGAACTGATGGTCGGTGTTCAATCGCGCAACGGCTGGGTGATCTGGCTCAGCCTGGCGCTCGGATTGTTGCTCAGTGTTTCACCGCTGCCCGAGTTCATGCAGATCGGCCGCCCACTGTGGGTCGCGCTGATCCTCACCTATTGGGTGCTGGCGTTGCCGCATCGCGTCGGCATGACCACGGCCTGGTTGCTGGGGCTGGCACAGGACGTGTTGTTCGGTACCCTGCTGGGGCAGAACGCGCTGATTCTGACCCTGATCACCTTTCTGGTGCTGAGCCTGCATCAGCGTCTGCGCATGTTTCCACTGTGGCAGCAGAGCGTGGTGCTGATGGTGGTGTTCGGCCTGGCCCAGCTGGTGCAGCTGTGGCTCAACGCCCTGACCGGCAGCCGTCCGCCGACCCTGGCCTTCGTCCTGCCGGCATTGGTCAGCGCACTGCTCTGGCCCTGGATCTGCGGCATCCTGCGCGGCCTGCACCTGCGCCTCAACGTCAACTGAGCGCGGCCCGCCGCACGGCTGGTCGCGGTTCGCCAAGGGAGATACCCGTATGGCCGAGCTGTTCCTGGCCTCCGCCTCGCCCCGCCGGCGCGAGCTGCTGGCACAGATTGCCGTGCCCTGCGTCACGCAAATCGCCTCGATAGATGAAAACCCGTTGCCAGATGAGCCCGCCGCGGCCTATGTAGAGCGTCTGGCGTGGGAAAAGGCACGTGCCGGACTGACCGCGCTGGGCGGCCGCGCCAATGCCGTGGTGCTGGGCGCCGACACCGCCGTGGTGCTGGATGGACGCATTCTGGGCAAGCCCCAGGATTTCGCCGATTTTCAGCGCATGCTGCGCGCCCTGGCCGGACGCACCCATCAGGTGCTGACGGCCGTAGCCCTCGTCAGCGGCGATCGCGAAGCGGCGCATGTGGTGGCCAGCGACGTCACCTTCCGCGCCCTGAGCGAGGCGGAGATCGAGGCCTACTGGGCCAGCGGCGAACCCTGCGACAAGGCAGGCGGATATGGTATTCAGGGACTGGCGGCGGTGTTCGTCAGTCGTATCGAGGGCAGTTATTCGGCGGTGGTCGGTCTGCCCTTGTGCGAAACGGCGCAACTGCTGGCGGATTTCGGCATCCCCTGCTGGCAGATGCCGACGCAAGGCTAGGTGCAGGCGCGACGTTCAGGATGGAATCGCCCATGAATTCGCGCCTGCAGAAACAATCGGCGTCACGTCGAACCGACAACGAATCCAGCGGGACGGATGCATGAGCGAAGAGATTCTGATCAATATCACGCCGATGGAGTCGCGCGTGGCGGTGGTGGAAAACGGCGTGCTGCAGGAAGTGCACGTCGAGCGCACGCAGAAGCGCGGCATCGTCGGCAACATCTACAAGGGCAAGGTGGTGCGGGTGCTGCCCGGCATGCAGGCGGCGTTCGTCGACATCGGCCTGGAACGTGCGGCCTTCATCCATGCCTCGGAGATCTCCACCCGTGAAGGCGCTGCGGTCGAACCGATCAGCGCCCTGGTGCACGAAGGGCAGAGTCTGGTGGTGCAGGTCACCAAGGATCCCATCGGCAGCAAGGGCGCGCGCCTGACCACCCAGCTGTCGATTCCCTCGCGTTACCTGGTGTACATGCCGCGCACCAGCCATGTCGGCATCTCGCTGAAGATCGAGGAAGAAGCCGAGCGCGATCGGCTCAAGCAGGTGGTGGCCGACTGCGTCGCCGCCGAGGGCATCGAGGAGGCCGGTGGCTTCATCCTGCGCACCGCGGCCGAAGGGGCCGGCGCCGACGAGATTCTCATCGACATCCGTTACCTGCGCCGCCTGTGGGACCAGATCGCCGCTCAGATTCAGAACGCCAAGGCGCCCTCGGTGATCTACGAGGACCTGTCCCTTGCGCTGCGCACCCTGCGCGACCTGGTCAGCCCGCGGACCGAGAAGATCCGCGTCGACTCGCGCGAGACCTTTCAGAAGATCACCCAGTTCGTCGCCGAGCTGATGCCGGAAATCGCCGACCGCCTGGAACACTACCCCGGCGAGCGGCCGATCTTCGACCTGTACGGCGTCGAAGACGAAATCCAGCGCGCGCTGGAGCGCAAGGTACCGCTGAAATCCGGTGGCTACCTGGTGGTCGATCCGGCCGAGGCGATGAGCACCATCGACGTCAACACCGGCGCCTTCGTCGGTCACCGCACGCTGGAAGAGACCATCTTCAAGACCAACCTGGAGGCGGCCACCGCCATTGCCCGTCAGCTGCGCCTGCGCAACCTGGGCGGCATCATCATCATCGACTTCATCGACATGGAGGACGAGGAGCACCAGCGCCAGGTACTGCGCACCCTGGAGAAGCAGCTGGAGCGCGACCACGCCAAGACCAACATCATCGGCATCACCGAGCTGGGCCTGGTGCAGATGACCCGCAAGCGCACCCGCGAGAGCCTCGAGCAGATCCTCTGCGAGCCGTGCAGCGCCTGCCAGGGCCGCGGCAAGCTGAAGACGCCGGAAACCATCTGCTACGAGATCTTCCGCGAGATCCTGCGCGAGGCTCGTGCTTACCAGGCGGAGGGTTATCGGGTGCTGGCCAACCAGAAGGTGGTCGACCGCCTGCTCGATGAAGAGTCGGGCAACGTCGCCGATCTGGAGGCCTTCATCGGCCGCACCATCAAGTTTCAGGTGGAAACTATGTACTCCCAGGAACAGTACGATGTGGTGCTGCTCTGAGCACGGGAAGCCCTGAGGTGGGTGGTCTGGGGCGTCTGTTCCTGCAGCTGCTGCGCTGGGGGCTCGGTCTGTGCGCCGCGCTGCTGGTGCTGGCGGCGCTGTATGTCAGCCTGGGTCGCGAGCTGGTGCCGCTGGTGGCCGAGTACCGCCTGGAGGCGGAGGACCACGCCAGCGAGGCGCTGGGCGTACCGGTGCGCATCGGTCGGCTGGAGGGGCGCTGGCAGGGCTTCGCGCCGGTGCTGGTGGCTCACGATGTGCAGATCGGTGCGCAGGATCAGGGGCTCGGCCTGGATCGCGTGCAGCTGCTGCCGGATATGCTCGGCAGCCTGCTGGCGCGGCAACCGCGCATCGCTCATCTGCAGTTCGATGGCCTGCAGCTGAACCTGCAGGAAGACGCCGAGGGTGCCTGGCACCTGCAGGGCTGGCCACAGCGTGACGGCCCCGACGCGGATGTCCAGCAGGTGCTGGAACAGTTGCGGATAGTGCGGCGCATCAGCCTGTTCGACAGCCGTATCGTCTTGCAGCCGCGCGACCAGGAGCCGCTGCTGCTCAGCTACGTCAACCTCAGCCTGGGCTATGGCCGCAACAGCCAGCGCCTGGATGGCCGCCTGCTGCTGCCCGATGGTCAGCCGCTGGCCTTGCGCCTGCGCACGCGGATGCAGCCGCAGAGCTGGCGCGAGGCCGAAGCCGAGCTGTACCTGAGCCTGCCGCAGAGCGACTGGGCGGCCTGGCTGCCGCGGCGCCTGACCGGCGACTGGCAGCTTGAACGCCTGCAGGCCGGCGGCGAACTCTGGCTCAAGGCGCGCGGGCTGGCCCTGCAGCAGGGTGCCCTGCGCCTGCACGCACCGCAGGTGATCGGCGCGCATGGCGAGCAAGAGCCGATCACCCTGGACGACCTGGCCTTCAATGCCTACTTCCGTCAGGAGGCAGGCGGCGTGCACGCGCAGCTCGATTCCCTGGCCATGACCCATGGCGAGCAGCGCATTGGCGAAGTGCACCTGAACCTGGCGCAGCACGGCGCCGGCAGCGCAGAAGAGCGCTGGGCGCTGAGCGCCGACCGCCTCGATCTGGCGGCCTGGGCGCCCCTGGTGCACGCCCTGGCGCCCATGCCGGAGGCCGCCGAGCAGGCGCTGGTCGGCCTGGCGCCGCAGGGCAGCGTCAGCAATCTGCTGCTGGACTACTTCCCGCAAGCAGAAGGCGCCGAGCGTCTGCGCTTCACCGCCAACCTCGAGCGCGTGGGCATCGCCGCCTACCACGGCGCGCCGGCGGCAGAGAACGTCAGCGGCAGTGCAGCGGGCAATCTGTTCCAGGGCGAGTTGCGCCTGAACAGCGAAAACTTCGCCCTGCATCTGGATCAGCTGTTCCCCGAGCCCTGGCGCTACCGTCATGCCCAGGCGCGCCTGAGCTGGGCGTGGAGCGACGACGGCCTGACCCTGGCCAGTCCCTACATGCGCCTGGATGGCGAGGAAGGGCAGATCGCCGGAGACATGCTGATTCGCCTGCGTCGCGATCCCGATGCCGAGGACTACATGGACCTGCGCGTCGGTCTGCGTGACGGCGATGCGGCCTACACCGAGAAGTATCTGCCGAGCCGTTCACCGGGCATGAGCGCCGAGCTGGACAAGTGGCTGAAGACTGCCATTCGCTCTGGCCGGGTGGAGGAAGGCTATTTCCAGTATCAGGGATCGCTGAACAAGGGCGCTTCGCTGGGGGCGCGCAGCCTCAGCCTGTTCTTCCAGGTCAAGGATGCCGAACTGGCCTTCCAGCCGGACTGGCCGTCGCTGCGCGAAGGCAACGGCGAGGTGCTGATCGAGGACGACGCGGTACGCGTGCGCCTGCAGAGCGGGCGTCTGCTGGACAGCCGGGTCAGCGAGGTGACCGCCAACATTCCCCTGCTGCATGACGGCAAGCCGCCGCGCCTGAAGCTCGACGGCAAGGTGCAGAGCAGCCTGGGCGATGCCATCAAGCTGCTGCGCGAAGCCCCCATCGGCACCGCCGAGATCGTTGCCGGCTGGCAGGGTGAAGGGCCATTGAGCGGACGCCTGCAGCTGGATGTCCCTTTGCAGAAAGGGCCGAAGCCGGGCGTGATAGTGGACTTCGCCACCGAGGGCGCCAGCCTCAAGCTGAGCAACCCGGATCTGCAATTGAGCCAGGTGCAGGGCTCGTTTCGCTTCGACAGCGCGTCGGGGCTCAGTGCTCCGGACGTGCGGGCGCAGGTGTTCGGGCGTCAGGTGCGCGGCAAGATCAGCGCCGAAGGCTCGCGCGGCCAGGCGCGCACGCTCTTCGATCTGCGCGGCCAGGTGCAGGTGGAAACGCTCAGTCAGTGGCTGGGTGGTCCGCAGAAGCTTCCGGTCGGCGGGCTGCTGCCCTATCGCCTGCGGCTGACCCTCGACGGAGACGACAGTCAGCTGCGTGTCGACTCGAATCTGCGCGGCGTGGCCATCGATCTGCCCGCGCCCTTCGGCAAGACGGCCGAGCAGGAGCGCCATGCCGAGTGGCGCATGACCCTGAGCGGACGCGAGCGGCGCTACTGGGCCGACTACGAGGGGGTGGCCAGTCTCAATCTGGCGGCGCCGGCAGGGGCTCTGGCCGACGGGCGCGGTGAACTGGTAGTGGGCGGCGAGCCGGCTCGGCTGCCTACTGCGCAGGGGCTGAGGGTGCGTGGCACGCTGGCGGAGCTCGACCTCGATGCCTGGAAGCAGCTGTCCGTGGATCACCCGGTCAAGGTGGACGACGACAGCCAGCGTCTGTTCCGTGGGGGGCAGCTGAATATCGGGCGTTTCCGCGGGTTTGGTCAGGAGGTCGAGCAGTTGCGCATCGGCCTGACGCGACAGGGGCAGGCCTGGGAACTGCAGCTCGACAGCGAGCTGGCGGCCGGGCGGGTGCTGCGCGCCGATGCCGAGGGGGTGCCTATCCGCATCGATCTGCAGCATGTCAGGCTGCCGGCACCCGATCCTGAGGCTGCGAAGGCCAGCGATGCGCCCGATCCGCTGGCGGACGTCGACCCCCGGCAGATACCGGCGCTGGACATCCGTATCGAGCGCGTGCAGCGCGGCGACAAGGTGCTGGGTGCCTGGTCGCTGAAGGTGCGCCCGGAAGAGCAGGGGGTGCGCTTCGACGAACTCGATCTCGACCTGCAGGGGCTGAAGATCGGCGGCAGCGCAGGCTGGCGCGGCGCGCCGGGCGCCACGCGCAGCTGGTACAAGGGGCGCATGCAGGGCGGGGACCTGAGCAAGGTACTGCTGGCCTGGGACTTCGCCCCCAGCGCCACCAGCGAAAGTTTTCGCGTCGACATCGACGGCAGTTGGCCGGGCTCGCTGGCCTGGTTCTCGCTCAAGCGTTTTTCCGGCACCTTCGAACCCTCCCTGCGCAAGGGACAGTTCGTCGAGGTGCAGGGCTCGGCGCAGGCATTGCGAGTATTCGGCCTGCTCAACTTCGACTCCATCGGCCGCCGCCTGCGCCTCGACTTCTCGGACCTGCTCGGCAAGGGCCTGAGCTATGACCGGGTCAAGGGCAACCTGCAGGCCAACGACGGTCTGTTCGTCACCCGCGAACCGATCACCCTGACCGGGCCGTCGAGCAACCTCGAGCTCAAGGGCAACCTGGACATGCGCAACGAGCGTATCGACGCCAAGCTGCTGGTGACCCTGCCGGTGACCAACAACCTGCCGCTGGCCGCGCTGATCGTCGGGGCGCCGGCCGTCGGCGGTGCGCTGTTCGTGGTCGACAAGCTGCTGGGAGACAGGGTCGCGCGCTTCGCCAGCGTGCAGTACGACGTCAAGGGGCCACTGCAGGATCCGGAAATCAGCTTCGACAAGCCGTTCGAAAAACCGCAATGAGCGGACGGCTTGGCGTACTCTGTGGCAATCAGAACCGATGAGTAGCCCCATGAATCTCGCCGTGATCCAGATGGTCAGCCAGGACGACGTGCAATCCAATCTGCGCCTGGCCCGGCGCATGCTCGAGCGTGCGGCCCAGGGCGGTGCGCGCCTGGCCGTGCTGCCGGAGAACTTCGCCGCCATGGGCCGCCGGGATCTCACCGCCATCGGCCATGCCGAAGCCGCTGGCGAAGGGCCTATCCTGCCCTGGTTGAAACAGGCCGCCCGCGACCTCAGCTTATGGATAGTGGCCGGCACCTTGCCGCTGCCGCCGGATGACGAACCGCAAGGCAGGCCGCATGCCTGCTCGCTGCTGATCGACGAGCAGGGCGAGCGCGTGGCGCGCTACGACAAGCTGCACCTGTTCGACGTCGATGTGACCGATAACCGCGGCCGCTACCGCGAGTCGGACGATTTCGTTCATGGCCAGCGCCTGGTGGTGGCCGACACGCCGGTTGGGCGCCTGGGCCTGACGGTGTGCTACGACCTGCGCTTTCCCGAGCTGTTCGGCGCACTGCGTGAGGCTGGCGCCGAGCTGATCAGCGTGCCGGCGGCCTTCACCGCCGTGACCGGGGCCGCCCACTGGCAGGTGCTGACCCGGGCCCGGGCCATCGAGACCCAGTGCTACATATTGGCAGCGGGGCAGGGCGGCGAGCATCCGGGGCAGCGTCTGACCTTCGGCCATTCGGCGATCATCGATCCCTGGGGAACGGTGCTGGTGGAGCAGGATCAGGGCGAGGGCGCCCTGCTGGCCGCCCGCGATGCCGCCGAGCAGGCGGCCATCCGCCAACGCATGCCGGTGCAGCAGCACCGCCGATTTTTCTTGTCGGACGTGCCGCGTCCGATCGTTGTGGAGTGACCATGAATACGATGTTGCAATCCGTCAGCGAGCACCTGCTCGCCCCCGGCGAGCTGACGCTCGACAGCCTCAGCAGCGTGCTGGGCGAAGTCGCAGGGCCGGGCATCGATGCCGCCGATCTGTACTTCCAGAGCCAGATTTCGGAAACCTGGGTGCTTGAGGACGGCATCGTCAAGGAAGGCAGTTTCAACCTCGATCAGGGGGTTGGCGTGCGTGCCCAGTCCGGTGAGAAGACCGGCTTCGCCTACAGCAATGCGATCAGCCTCGATGCGCTGAGCCAGGCGGCGCGCGCCGCCCGCTCCATCTCCCGCGCCGGCCAGCAGGGCCGCGTACAGGCCTTCGCCAGCCCTCAGGTGACCCAGCTGTATGCCGAAGGCAACCCGCTGGATGTGCTGGAGCGTGCCGAGAAGGTCGAGCTGCTCAAGCGGATCGACCGCGCCACGCGCGCGCTGGATCCGCGCATCAAGCAGGTCACGGTGAGCCTGGCCGGGGTCTGGGACCGCATCCTAGTGGCCGCTCATGACGGCAGCCTGAGCGCCGACATCCGTCCGCTGGTGCGCTTCAACGTCAGCGTCATCGTCGAGCAGAACGGTCGTCGCGAGCGCGGCGGCCACGGCGGTGGCGGGCGTACCGACTACCGTTACTTCCTCGAAGAGGATCGCGCCATGGGCTACGCCCGCGAGGCCCTGCGCCAGGCGCTGGTCAACCTGGAGGCGATCCCCGCGCCGGCCGGCACGCTGCAGGTGGTGATGGGCGCCGGCTGGTCCGGCGTGCTGCTGCACGAAGCGGTCGGTCACGGCCTGGAGGGCGACTTCAATCGCAAGGGTAGCTCGGCCTACAGCGGCCAGGTCGGCCAGAAGGTCGCTTCCAGCCTGTGCACCATCGTCGACGACGGCACCCTGGCCGGGCGTCGTGGCTCGCTCAGCGTCGATGACGAGGGTACCCCGACCCAGTGCACCACGCTGATCGAAAACGGTGTGCTCAAGGGCTACATGCAGGACAAGCTCAACGCCCGCCTGATGGGCGTGGCCGCCACCGGCAACGGTCGCCGCGAATCCTACGCGCACCTGCCGATGCCGCGCATGACCAACACCTACATGCTGGCCGGCGAGAGCGACCCGGAGGAGATCATCCGTTCGGTGAAGAAGGGCATCTACTGCGCCAACCTGGGCGGCGGTCAGGTGGACATCACCAGCGGCAAGTTCGTCTTCTCCACCAGCGAGGCCTACCTGATCGAGGACGGCAGGATCACCGCGCCGGTAAAAGGCGCCACCCTGATCGGCAACGGTCCGGAGGCCATGAGCCGCGTGTCCATGGTCGGCAACGACCTGGCCCTGGACAGCGGTGTGGGTACCTGTGGCAAGGACGGCCAGTCGGTGCCGGTGGGTGTCGGTCAGCCGACGCTGAAGATCGATGCGATCACGGTCGGTGGAACCGGCGCGTAGATCCTGGGATGCGCGCGCACCTGGGTGAGCGGAGCGGAGCGTGCCCGGCGGGCGCCGGACATGCCCTGGGGAGTCAGCGCAGACCGCGTTGTATCTCGTCCAGCTCGCGGATGTACTTGAACACCTTGCGCGCAGCGGCCGGTGGCTTGTTATGCGCGGCCTCGTGCTGGGCATGACGGATCAGCCCGCGCAGGTGCTGGCGGTCGGCGTCGGGGTAGAGCTCGACGAAACCTTCCAGCGCGCTGTCGCCCTCGCCGATCAGGCGGTCGCGCCAGCGTTCCAGGGCGTGGAAGCGCTCGTTGTATTCACGGGTGGAACTGTCCACCTGGTCGATCAAGGCGAGGATCGCCTCGATATCCTGTTCACGCATCAGCTTGCCGATGAACTGGATATGACGCTTGCGCGCGGCATTGGCGGTGTGTTTCGGCGCTTCGGCCAGGGCACGGCGCAGGGCATCGGTCAGCGGCAGCTTGGCCAGCAGATCCGCCTTGAGCGTGGTCAGGCGCTCGCCGAGATCCTGCAGGGCATGCAGTTCGCGTTTGACCTGGGATTTGCTCTTCTCCAGGGAGAAGTCGTCGTAGGAATCAGACATGGGGTGGGTCCAGAGGGAAACGCCGCCATGATAGCAGCAACCGTGACTGGCGGCCTGTGGGCGGGCAGTCGAGAGCGGGCCACTGGCGCCCGCGATACATGGATCAGGAGTGGGTTATGAGTGAAGTAGAACGGATCGGGCCGCAGGCCTTGCCGGCGCTGCAGGAACAGGTCGAGGCGATTCTCGCCGAGGCCGCGCGGCAGGGCGCCAGCGCCTGTGAAGTGGCGGTTTCCGCCGGCCAGGGGCTGTCCACCACGGTGCGCCAGGGCGAGGTGGAAACCGTCGAGTTCAATCGCGACCAGGGCTTCGGCATCACCCTCTATGTCGGCCAGCGCAAGGGCTCGGCGAGTACCTCGGCCACCGGCGAGGCCGCCATCCGCGAAACCGTGGCTGCCGCCCTGGCCATCGCCAGGCACGCCAGCGAAGACGAGTGTGCGGGCCTTGCCGACGCCGCGCTGATGGCCCGCGACCTGCCGGAGCTGGATCTCTACCACCCCTGGTCGATCACCCCGGAGCAGGCCGTGGAGCAGGCACTGGCCTGCGAGGCGGCCGCCTTCGCTGCCGACGCGCGGATCAAGAACGCCGACGGCACCAGCCTCAACACGCACCAGGGTTGCCGCGTATACGGCAACAGCAACGGCTTCATCGGCGGCTACGCCAGCACCCGCCACAGCCTGAGCTGCGTGATGATCGCCGAGGGCGAAGGGCAGATGCAGCGCGACTACTGGTACGACGTCAATCGCCAGGGCGAGCTGCTGGCCGATCCTGCGGGCATCGGACAGCGCGCGGCCGAGCGTGCGGTCAGCCGTCTCGGCGCACGACCGGTCCCGACCTGCGAGGTACCGGTGCTGTTCGCCGCCGAGCTGGCTGGCGGGCTGTTCAGCCATCTGCTGGCAGCCATTTCCGGCGGCAATCTGTACCGTCACTCGTCCTTCCTCGAAGGCGCCCTCGGCCAGTGCCTGTTCCCCGAGTGGCTGAGTCTGGACGAGCGTCCGCACCTGCCACGCGCGCTGGGCAGCGCAGCTTTCGACGGCGACGGTCTGGCCACCTATGCCAAGCCGTTCGTGGAGAAGGGCGAGCTGGTCTCCTACGTGCTCGGCACCTATTCCGGGCGCAAGCTCGGCCTGCCCAGCACGGCCAACTCCGGCGGCGTGCATAACCTGTTCGTTACTCATGGCGATGAGGATCAGCAGGCGCTGATTCGCCGCATGGGCCGTGGCCTCCTGGTCACCGAGCTGATGGGGCAGGGCCTGAACCTGGTCACCGGGGACTATTCGCGCGGTGCGGCCGGTTTCTGGGTGGAGAACGGCGAGATCCAGTTCCCGGTGCAGGAGGTGACCATCGCCGGCAACCTGCGCGACATGTTCCGCCAGATCGTTGCCGTGGGGCGCGACCTGGAACGGCGCGGCAATATCTGCACCGGGTCGGTACTGATCGAGAAGATGACCGTCGCCGGCAGTTGAGATGGGCAGAGACGACAAGGCCACCCGCGGGTGGCCTTGTTCGTTTTGGAGGCTTTACTCGCCTTCTTCGAAGTAGTTCTCGATCAGCCCGACCAGTGCTTCCAGCGCCTCGTGATCCCGTTCGCCCTCGGTATGCAGGTGCACCGGGGTGCCCTTGCCGGCTGCCAGCATCATCACCGCCATGATGCTCTTGCCGTCCACCAGGCTGTCGCTGGTGCGGCCGATGCGTACCTCGCAGGGGTAGGCGCTGGCCACGCCAACGAACTTGGCGGCCGCGCGAGCATGCAGGCCGAGTTTGTTGATGATGGTGATTTCACGTGCAGGCATCGCGGCATGGTTCCTTAGCTGAGGTCGCGGTGACGTACCTGGACGTTCTTCAGCGGTTTCTTCAGGGCCTGGCTCAGGCGATTGGCCAGGTACACCGAGCGGTGATGGCCACCGGTACAACCAATGGCGATGGTCACGTAGGCGCGGTTGCTGGCGGCAAAGCGCGGCAGCCATTTTTCCAGGTAGGCGAGGATGTCCTGATACATTTCCTCCACCTCCGGTTGCGCGGCGAGGTAGTCGATCACCGGCTGCTCCAGGCCGGAGAAATCGCGCAGCTCCGGTTTCCAGTAGGGGTTCGGCAGGCAGCGGGCATCGAACACCAGGTCGGCATCCACCGGCATGCCACGCTTGAAGCCAAAGGACTCGAAGAGAAAGGCAGTACCCGGTTCCGGCTGGTTGAGCAGCCTCAGCTTGAGGCTGTCACGCAACTGATAGAGGTTGAGGTGGGTGGTGTCGATCTTCAGGTCGGCCAGGTCGACGATGGGCGCCAGCACCTGGGTCTCGTCGGCGATGGCTTCGGCCAGCGAGCGGTTCTCGTCGGTCAGCGGGTGACGCCGGCGGGTTTCCGAGAAGCGCTTGAGCAGCGTCTCGTCGTCGGCGTCGAGGTAGAGAATGTCGCAGCGGATATTGCGCTGGCGCACCTGCTCGAGCAATTCGGGGAAACGCCGCAGATGGCTCTGCAGGTTGCGCGCATCGATCGACACGGCCACCTGCGGCAGGAGCATCTCGGTATTGAGCAGGGCGCGTTCGGCCAGGTCCGGCAACAGGCCGGCAGGCAGGTTGTCGATGCAGTAGAAACCGTTGTCCTCAAGTACATCGAGGGCGGTGCTCTTGCCCGAGCCGGAGCGACCGCTGACGATGATCAGGCGCATGCTTATAGACCGTTCTGAATGTCCACGACCACCTGGTAGAGATCTCCGCCACTCGCTGCCTGGCGCAGACGTTCACGTACATCCTGACGGTCGAGCATGCTGGCGATCTGGCGCAGCAGCTCCAGATGGGCGTCGGTTGCCGCTTCCGGTACCAACAGGACGAACAGCAGATCCACCGGTGCACCGTCGATGGCGTCGAAGTCGACGGCGGTCTCCAGGTGCAGCACGGCGCTGATCGGAGCACTGCAGCCGGCCAGGCGGCAGTGGGGAATGGCGATGCCGTTGCCGAAGCCGGTGGAACCGAGCTTCTCGCGGGCGATAAGGCTTTCGAAGATATCCTGGGCGTCCAGGTCGGGCAGGTCGCGCGCCACCAGGTTGGCGATCTGTTCGAGCACGCGTTTCTTGCTGCCGCCCGGCACGTTCACCAGGGAACGGCCGGGGGTCAGGATGTTTTCAAGTCGGATCATGGATGGGGAATGTCAGCGGGCCGTGGCGCCTTGCAGGCGTTCGAGCTGCTTTTCCTTGTGCTTGATGAGTTGACGGTCGAGTTTGTCGGCCAGCAGGTCGATGGCTGCGTACATGTCCTGGTGTTCTGCGTTGGCGACGACTTCGCCGCCGGCGACGTGCAGGGTGGCTTCGATCTTCTGCTTGAGTTTCTCGACCTCCATGGTCACCTGAACGTTGGTGATCTTGTCGAAGTGGCGTTCCAGTCGGCCCAGTTTCTCGCCGATATAGTCACGCAGGGCGTCGGTCACATCCAGCTGATGTCCACTGATGTTGACTTGCATACCGCTTTCTCCTTGTTGCCTTGTGTAAGAGACGGGTCATGTGCGACCCGCCGCCGGAACACGTTGGCCTGGGACCTGGGGTCTCCAGTCGATCTGGCCTACATCAGTCGCTTGCGCTCACTGGAGGGCGCTATGCCGAGGGACTCGCGGTACTTGGCGACCGTCCGACGGGCGACTTGGATGCCTTGTGCCTCCAGTAAACCAGCGATCTTGCTGTCGCTCAACGGCTTTTTCGCGTTTTCTGCGGCGACCAGTTTCTTGATGATGGCGCGGATCGCGGTGGACGAGCATTCGCCGCCCTCGGAGGTGCTGACATGGCTGGAGAAGAAATATTTCAGCTCGTAAATGCCACGCGGGGTGTGCATGAACTTCTGTGTGGTGACGCGTGAGATGGTCGACTCGTGCATGCCCACCGCCTCGGCGATATCGTGCAGAACCAGAGGCTTCATCGCCTCGTCGCCATAGTCGAGGAAGCCGCGCTGATGCTCGACGATCTGCGTGGCCACCTTCATCAGCGTCTCGTTGCGGCTCTGCAGGCTCTTGATGAACCAGCGCGCCTCCTGCAGCTGATTGCGCATGAAGGTGTTGTCGGCGCTGGAGTCGGCGCGTTTGACGAAGCCGGCATACTGCGGATTGACGCGCAGGCGCGGCATCGCCTCCTGGTTCAGTTCCACCAGCCAGCGGTCGTTGTGCTTGCGTACGATCACGTCCGGCACCACGTATTCCGGCTCGCTGGATTCGATCTGCGAACCCGGGCGCGGATTGAGGCGCTGGATCAGGTCGATGACCTGCTTGAGCTCGTCTTCCTTGAGCTTGGTGCGGCGCATCAGCTGGGCGTAGTCGCGGCTGCCGAGCAGTTCCAGATAGTCGCTGACCACGCGCTGGGTTTCACTGAGCCAGGGTGTTTTGGCGGGCAGCTGGCGCAGTTGCAGCAGCAGGCACTCACGCAGGTTGCGCGCGCCGATGCCGGCGGGTTCGAACTGCTGAATGCGGTGCAGCACCACTTCCACTTCGTCCAGCTCGATGTCCAGCTCGGGGTCGAAGGAGTCGGTGACTTCTTCGAGCGATTCTTCCAGGTAGCCGTCGTTGTTGATGCAGTCGATCAGGGTGGCGGCGATCAGCCGGTCCTTGTCCGACATGGGGGCCAGGTTCAGCTGCCAGAGCAGATGGCTCTGCAGGCTCTCGCCGCTGGAAGTACGGGTGGTGAAATCCCACTCGTCGTCGTCATTGCTCGGCAGGCTGCTGGCGCTGGTCTGGTAGATGTCTTCCCAGGCGGTGTCGACCGGCAGCTCGTTGGGGATGCGTTCGCCCCATTCGCCCTCTTCCAGGTTGTCCACCGTCGGCGCGGTTTCCTGGTAGCTCTCTTCCTTGGCCGGGGAAGGGGTGGCGCTCTCTGCGCCGTCGGCCATGGGGTCGCTGTTGTCGAAGTCGTCGCCGTCTTCCTGGCGCTCGAGCATGGGGTTGGATTCCAGGGCTTCCTGGATTTCCTGTTGCAGGTCCAGGGTCGACAACTGGAGGAGGCGGATAGCCTGTTGCAGCTGCGGGGTCATCGTCAGCTGCTGGCCCATCTTGAGGACTAGCGATGGTTTCATTGCAGACCTTAATTTACTGGCGAGTTACGCCTTCCACATCAGGGCGCCGAAGCGCCGCCAGGAAGCAAATTATATGCCTGAACTTCTGGGCTTTGCCTAGAGGCTGCCATATTTCTGTAGCGAAACAGCGGGCAGCCTACAGGCGGAACTCGTGGCCCAGGTAAACCTCTTTCACCGTCTGGTTGGCGAGGATGGTCTGTGCATCGCCCTCGGCGATCAGCTGGCCATCGTTGACGATATAGGCGGTTTCGCAGATATCCAGGGTTTCGCGCACGTTGTGATCGGTGATCAGGATGCCGATGCCCTTGGCCTTGAGGTGATGGATGATCTGCTTGATGTCGCCCACCGAGATCGGGTCGACGCCGGCAAAGGGCTCGTCGAGCAGGATGAACTTGGGGTTGGTGGCCAGGGCGCGGGCGATTTCCACGCGGCGCCGCTCGCCGCCGGACAGGCTCATGCCCAGGCTGTCGGCAATATGGTGGATGTGGAACTCCTGCAGCAGGTTCTCCAGCTCCGCCTGGCGCCCGGCGCGGTCAAGGTCCTTGCGCGTCTCGAGGATCGCCATGATGTTGTCGGTCACCGACAGCTTGCGAAAGATCGAGGCTTCCTGCGGCAGATAACCGATACCGGCGCGGGCGCGACCGTGCATCGGCTGATGGCTGACGTCGAGGTCGTCGATCAGCACACGGCCCTGATCGGCGCGTACCAGGCCGACGATCATGTAGAAGCAGGTGGTCTTGCCGGCGCCGTTGGGGCCGAGCAGGCCGACGATCTGGCCGCTTTCGATGCTCAGGCTGACGTCGCGCACGACCTGGCGGCTCTTGTAGCTTTTCGCCAGGTGTTGGGCTTTGAGAATGGCCATTACTGCTCTGCCTGCTGGTCCGCGGGTTTGTTCTTCGGCTGGATGACCATGTCGATGCGCGGACGCGGCGTGCTGACATTGCCGCCAGTGGCGCGGCCGGCGTTGACGATCTGGCGGCGGGTGTCGTAGACGATCTTCTCGCCTTCGAAGGTGTTGCCTTCCTGGATCACCTTGGCCTGATCGATCAGCACGATGCGTTCGTTGCTGGCGAAATACTGGATGGTGCGGCCGTAGGCCTTGACGATTTCCTTGTCCACTGCCGGCTTCTGCTCGTAATAGGCAAGGTTGCCCACCGAGGTGAAGACGTCGATGTCGCCGCTGGCGGTCTGGGTGATGGTCACAGTGTCGCCGGTGATCTTCAGGGTGCCCTGAGTGATGATCACGTCGCCGCGGTACACCGCCACGCCCTGCTTGTCATCCAGTTCGGCGCTGTCGGCCTGGATGCGAATGGGCTGGTTGCGGTCGGACGGCAGAGCCCAGGCGCTCGCGCTTCCCAATGCGGCGCCGAGGGCGAGAATCAGGGGGAGGGTGTTAACGAACCTCATGCTGGCCTCTTACGTTGGACTGCAGGAGCATCCTGCCGTCATTCAAATACGCTTTCATTCCTTGTGCCGTGGTCACCCCGTTGGCCGCGACGATTCTAACGGCTTGCTCGGTCTGCGCATATTCCTTGTCGGGAATAACGGTCATGCGGCTGCTGGTGATGATGGTCGGGCGATTCTTGGCGTCTGTGCGGGCAATGCGCACGTCGTCGATCAGTTCTACCTCGACGCCGCCGGGCGAGACCTCGGCACGTTTGCTGGTGACGTTCCAGGGCAGTTCGTCGCCGCGGTAGAGATCCAGCTTCGGCATTTCGATCAGGGTGATATCGGTGCTCTTGATGTGCTCGAGCTTGTCGGCGGTCATGCGGTAGTGCAGTTTGCCGTCGTCCTGATACTGCACGGAGCGTGCGCCGATCACGTAGAAGTCGATGGCCTGCTCGTCATTGCTCTGCTGGGTCTGGCGCGTGCTGTCCGGAGCGATGTTCCAGTAGCCGAGCGCCGCCACGATCACGGCGATCAGGGCAAAGATCAGGGTGTTGAGGATTTTGCGCGGCATGCTGTTCTCTACAGGTAGGCGGCCTGGGCCGCATCCAGCGTGCCCTGGGCACGCATGATCAGTTCGCAGAATTCCCGCGCCGCGCCATCGCCGCCACGCGCCTGGGTCACCCCATGAGCATGCTGGCGTACGAAGCTGTCGGCGCTGGCCACGGCCATGCCCAGTCCGACCCGGCGCATCACCGGAAGATCCGGCAGGTCGTCGCCCAGATAGGCGACCTGCTCATAGCTTAGGCCGAGTTCGGCGAGCAGACCGTCGAGAACGACCAGCTTGTCTTCGCGGCCCTGGAACAGGTGCTGGATGCCGAGGTTGTTGGCGCGGCGCTCGACCACCGGCGTCTTGCGCCCGCTGATGATGGCGGTGCGCACGCCGGAGTTGATCAGCATCTTGATGCCGTGGCCGTCGAGCGTATTGAAGGTCTTGAACTCGCTGCCGTCTTCGAGGAAGTACAGACGGCCGTCGGTGAGCACGCCATCGACGTCGAACACCGCCAGTTTCACCGCGCGGGCACGCTGCAGCAGGTCGTTCATCACATTACTCCCGCGCGCAGCAGATCGTGCATGTTCAGCGCGCCGACCGGTCGATCCTGGTCGTCCACCACCACCAGTGCATTGATCTTGTGGTCTTCCATGATCTTCAGGGCCTCGGCGGCGAGCATTTCGGCGCGGGCGGTCTTGCCGTGCGGCGTCATCACCTCGTCGATCGAGGCCTGGCGCACGTCGATGCCCTTGTCCAGGGTGCGGCGCAGATCGCCGTCGGTGAAGATGCCGGCGAGGCGGCCGTCGGCTTCCAGCACCACGGTCATGCCCAGGCCCTTCTGGGTCATTTCCAGCAGCGCATCGCGCAGGCTGGTGCCGCGATTCACCCGCGGCAGGGCGTCGCCTGCGTGCATGACGTTTTCCACCTTGAGCAGCAGGCGGCGGCCGAGGGCACCACCGGGGTGGGAGAAGGCGAAGTCTTCAGCGGTGAAGCCGCGCGCTTCCAGCAGGGCGATAGCCAGAGCATCGCCCAGCACCAGGCTGGCGGTGGTCGAGGAGGTCGGCGCCAGGTTCAGCGGGCAGGCTTCCTGCGACACGCGGGCATCGAGATTGACCTCGGCGGCCTTGGCCAGGGGCGAGTCCGGGTTGCCGGTCATGCTGATCAGGCGGATGCCGAGACGCTTGATCAGCGGCAGCAGGGTGACGATTTCCGCGGTGCTGCCGGAGTTGGACAGGGCCAGAACGATATCGTCCTTGGTGATCATGCCCATGTCGCCATGGCTGGCTTCTGCCGGGTGGACGAAGAAGGACGTGGTGCCGGTGCTGGCCAGGGTGGCAGCGATCTTGTTGCCGATGTGTCCGGATTTACCCATGCCGACCACCACGACGCGGCCCTTGCAGGCCAGAATCAGTTCGCAGGCCTTGATGAAGTTGGCGTCGATGCGAGGCAGCAGTTCCTGCACCGCTTCGAGTTCGAGGCGGATGGTACGCTGTGCGGAATCAATCAGGTCGCGGGTCTGGTTCATGCTCGAATTGGGCTGCCGGACGAAAAAGACGGGGATTATAAACGGAAAAGATTATCGCGCTCACCTTTGCTGAAGCGCAGCGTCATGCCGAAGCTGTCGCAAGTCTGAACGCCGTATCTGGCTGCTATTGGGCGCGATAAGCGGCAAATGCTATAGTCCGCGGCCATTTTGCCCCTCTGGCTGGCGCGTGTCCTCGCTCGTGGAGGGGGCGTCTGCCAGGAAGGCCCGATTTTCAAGGAGTTCAGATGAGCGCCGAGCACGAGTACGCGATCGAGTTGCAGGGCGTCAGCTTTCAGCGCGGGACGCGGGCGATCTTCGACAAGGTCGACATCCGCATTCCGCGCGGCAAGGTCACCGGTATCATGGGACCGTCGGGTTGCGGCAAGACCACGCTGTTGCGTCTGATCGCCGCCGAGCTGCGGCCGTCCGCCGGCGAGGTGCGGGTGGCGGGCGTCAATCTGCCGAGTCTGTCGCGTGACGAACTGTTCGACATGCGCAAGCAGATGGGCGTGCTGTTCCAGAGTGGTGCGCTGTTCACCGATCTCGACGTGTTCGAGAACGTGGCCTTTCCGCTGCGCGTGCACACCCAGCTGCCGGAAGAGATGATTCGCGACATCGTGCTGATGAAGCTGCAGGCCGTTGGTCTGCGTGGTGCGCTGGAGCTGATGCCCGATGAGCTGTCCGGTGGCATGAAGCGCCGCGTGGCGCTGGCCCGAGCCATCGCGCTCGATCCGCAGATTCTCCTGTACGACGAGCCCTTCGTCGGGCAGGACCCCATTGCTATGGGCGTGCTGGTGCGGCTGATCCGTCTGCTCAACGATGCCTTGGGCATCACCAGCGTGGTGGTGTCCCACGATCTGGCGGAAACCGCCAGCATCGCCGACTACATCTACGTGGTCGGTGATGCCCAGGTGCTGGGCCATGGTACGCCGGCCGAGCTGATGGAGTCGGATAACCCGCGCATTCGCCAGTTCATGAAAGGCACTCCGGATGGTCCGGTGCCGTTCCATTATCCGGCACCGGACTACCGCGAAGATCTGTTGGGGAGAGGTTGATGCGCAGAATTTCACCGCTCGAACGGCTGCGTCTGTTCGGTCGTGCGGGTATCGATGTGGTGGCGACCCTGGGGCGCTCGGTGCTGTTTCTCGTCGGCGCGGTGTTCGGCCGCAGTCGCGCCGGCAAGCCGCTGCAGCTGCTGATCAAGCAGCTGTTCGCCGTGGGCGTGATGTCCCTGGCGATCATCGTCGTTTCCGGCATTTTCATCGGCATGGTACTGGCTCTGCAGGGCTACAACATCCTGGTCAGTTACGGCTCCGAGCAGGCGGTTGGGCAGATGGTCGCCCTGACCCTGCTGCGCGAACTGGGGCCGGTGGTCACCGCATTGCTGTTCGCCGGTCGCGCGGGGTCCGCGCTGACCGCCGAAATCGGCAACATGAAGTCCACCGAGCAGCTGTCCAGCCTGGAAATGATCGGCGTCGACCCGCTCAAGTACATCATCGCGCCGCGCCTGTGGGCCGGCTTCATCTCCATGCCGCTGCTGGCGATGATCTTCAGTGTCGTCGGCATCTGGGGCGGGGCGATGGTCGCCGTCGACTGGCTGGGTGTCTACGAGGGCTCGTTCTGGTCCAACATGCAGAACAGTGTTTCCTTTTATGACGATGTGCTCAACGGCGTGATCAAGAGCATCGTCTTCGCCTTCGTGGTGACCTGGATCGCCGTGTTCCAGGGCTATGACTGCGAACCCACTTCCGAAGGCATCAGCCGCGCGACCACGCGTACCGTGGTGTATGCCTCGCTGGCCGTGCTTGGCCTGGATTTCATTCTGACCGCTTTGATGTTTGGAGATTTCTGATGCAAAACCGCACGCTGGAGATTGGTGTCGGCCTGTTCCTCATGGCCGGTGTGCTGGCCCTGCTGCTGCTGGCCCTGCGCGTCAGCGGCCTGAGCGTCGGTACCTCGGGCGACACCTACAAGGTCTATGCCTACTTCGACAACATCGCCGGGCTCACCGTGCGCGCCAAGGTGACCATGGCCGGTGTGACCATCGGCAAGGTCACCGCCATCGATCTGGATCGCGACAGCTACATGGGTCGGGTGACCCTGGAGCTCGACGGTAGCGTCAACAACCTGCCCGAGGATTCCACCGCGTCGATTCTGACCGCGGGTCTGCTCGGCGAGAAATACATCGGCATCAGCGTCGGTGGTGACGAGGAGGTGCTCAAGGATGGCGGCACCATTCACGACACCCAGTCCTCGCTGGTGCTGGAAGACCTGATTGGCAAATTCCTGCTCAATTCGGTCAATAAAGATGAAGCCAATTGATGAGGGCTCCCCAGATGCTGAAGACCTTGCGTAATTCCCTGTTCGCGCTGCTGGCCGCCATGCCGCTGCTGGCCCTGGCTGCGCCGAGCGCCCACGAGGTGGTGCAGCAGACCACCGACACCCTGCTGGCCGATCTCAAGGCCAACAAGGAGCAGTACCGCAGCAATCCCGCTGCCTTCTACGATTCGCTCAACCAGATTCTCGGCCCGGTGGTGGATGTCGACGGCATCTCCCGTGGGGTGATGACCGTGCGTTATTCGCGCCAGGCTTCGCCGGAGCAGATGAGCCGCTTTCAGGAGAACTTCAAGCGCAGCCTGATGCAGTTCTACGGCAACGCCCTGCTCGAGTACGACAACCAGGACATCCGCGTGCTGCCGGCCGGCAAGCAGGATGCCGAACGCACCTCGGTGGGCATGGAGATCCGTGATGCCAAGGGCGCGGTCTATCCGCTGTCCTACACCATGGTGGCGATGGACGGGACCTGGAAGCTGCGCAACGTGATCATCAACGGCATCAACGTCGGCAAGCTGTTCCGTGATCAGTTCGCCCAGTCGATGCAGAACAACCGCAACGACCTGGACAAGGTCATCGACACCTGGGCCGACACCGTGGCCAGGGCACGTCAGGCACGGGGCGAGTCGTGAGTCAGGCGAGCATCAGCGAAAGCGCGCCGGGGCAGCTACAGCTTTCCGGCGTGCTCGACTACAGCACCGGCCCGCTGTTGCGCGAGCAGGGCGCGCGCCGGATCGCCGCCAGCAGTGCGGCGCGTCTGTCGCTCGACTGCGGCGCGGTTGAGAAGTCCAGCAGTGTCGGTCTGGCCCTGCTGCTGGCATTCGTCCGCGATGCGCGCAAGGCCGGGCGCGAGCTGGTGATCACCGGCCTGCCCGAGGACATGCGGCAGATCGCCCAGGTCAGCGGGCTGCTGGAGTTGCTGCCGCTGGAATAGCGGCGCTGCACCCAGCCTTCGTTCCGTCAGCAGCGCTGCATGCGGGGTTCGCAGGCGGGAGGCTTTTTTGTATGATGGCCGACCCGCGGGCTCAGGTGCCCGAATGCGTCAGTCGAGGTCGAGCATGCAGGCTGCAGAAGTAAAAAGCCTCCTAGAGGAAAAACTCCCGAATACCCAGGTGGAAGTGGAAGGCGAAGGCTGCAACTTCCAGCTCAACCTGATCAGCGACGAGCTGGCCGCCCTCAGCCCGGTCAAGCGTCAGCAACAGATCTATGCCCACCTCAACGCCTGGATTGCCAATGGCAGCATCCATGCCGTGACCATGAAATTCTTCAGCCAGGCCGATTGGGCCGCGCGTTCCTGAGCCTGCGGGCGACGAGATTCCTATGGACAAACTGATCATTACCGGCGGCGTTCGCCTCGATGGCGAAATCCGCATTTCCGGGGCGAAGAACTCCGCCCTGCCGATTCTCGCAGCGACCCTGCTGGGCGACGAGCCCGTCACCATCTGCAACCTGCCGCACCTGCACGACATCACCACCATGATCGAGTTGTTCGGTCGCATGGGCGTCGAGCCGGTGATCGACGAGAAGCTGTCCGTGGAGGTCGATGCACGCTCGATCAAGACCCTGGTGGCGCCCTACGAGCTGGTGAAGACCATGCGCGCCTCGATCCTGGTGCTCGGCCCCATGGTCGCGCGCTTCGGCGAGGCCGAAGTGGCCCTGCCCGGCGGTTGCGCCATCGGTTCGCGTCCGGTCGACCTGCACATCCGCGGTCTCGAGGCCATGGGCGCGCAGATCGACGTGGAAGGCGGCTACATCAAGGCCAAGGCGCCCGAGGGCGGCCTGCGCGGTGCGCATTTCTTCTTCGATGTGGTCAGCGTGACCGGCACCGAGAACATCATGATGGCCGCGACCCTGGCCAAGGGCCGCAGCGTGCTGGAAAACGCCGCGCGTGAGCCCGAAGTGGTCGACCTGGCCAACTGCCTGATCGCCATGGGGGCGAAGATCCAGGGCGCCGGTACCGACACCATCATCATCGATGGCGTCGAGCGCCTGCATGGCGCGCGTTTCAACGTGATGCCCGACCGTATCGAAACCGGCACCTACCTGGTGGCCGCCGCCGTCACCGGTGGTCGGGTCAAGGTCAAGGACGCCGATCCGTCGACCCTGGAGGCCGTGCTGGCCAAGCTGCAGGAAGCCGGCGCCGAGATCACCACCGGTCCGGACTGGATCGAGCTGGACATGAAGGGCAAGCGTCCCAAGGCCGTCAACCTGCGTACCGCTCCGTATCCGGCGTTCCCTACCGACATGCAGGCGCAGTTCATCGCCCTCAATGCCGTGGCCGAAGGCACCGGTACGGTGATCGAAACCGTCTTTGAAAATCGCTTTATGCACGTCTACGAGATGCTGCGCATGGGCGCCAACATTCTGGTCGAGGGCAACACCGCCATCGTCACCGGCGTCGAGAAGCTCAAGGGCGCACCGGTCATGGCCACCGACCTGCGCGCGTCGGCCAGCCTGGTGCTGGCGGCGCTGATGGCCGAGGGCGATACCCTGATCGACCGCATCTACCACATCGACCGCGGTTACGAGTGCATCGAGGAGAAACTGCAACTTCTCGGCGCCAAGATCCGCCGCGTACCGGGCTAAGCCTCCGTTGTCGTAGGGCCGCTCCCTGTCGGAGCGGCCTCTTCCGCTCAAGGAAACCGTTTCATGCTGACCATCGCCCTGTCCAAAGGCCGTATCCTCGACGACACCCTGCCGCTGCTGGCAGCGGCGGGCATCGAGCCGACCGAGAATCCGGACAAGAGCCGCAAGCTGATCATCCCCACCACTCAGGATGACGTGCGCCTGTTGATCGTGCGTGCCACCGACGTGCCGACCTATGTCGAGCATGGCGCGGCCGACCTCGGCGTGGCCGGCAAGGATGTGCTGATGGAATACGGCGGGCAGGGCCTGTACGAGCCACTGGATCTGCAGATCGCCAAGTGCAAGCTGATGACCGCCGGCAAGGTCGGCGCGCCGGAGCCCAAGGGCCGCCTGCGCGTGGCCACCAAGTTCGTCAATGTCGCCAAGCGCTACTACGCCGAGCAGGGCCGTCAGGTCGACATCATCAAGCTCTACGGCTCGATGGAGCTGGCACCGCTGGTGGGCCTAGCCGACAAGATCATCGATGTGGTCGACACCGGCAACACCCTGCGCGCCAATGGCCTGGAACCGCAGGAGCTGATCGCCACCATCAGCTCGCGCCTGATCGTCAACAAGGCTTCGATGAAGATGCAGCACGGCCGCATCCAGGCGCTGATCGAAACCCTGCGTGGCGCGGTCGAGGCGCGACACCAAGGCTGACTCCTTTCCGCGACCTCTGGTCGCGGCAGCCTATCCGTGTCATAGCCATTTTTCTTGGGTGCCCGCACGGTGGGCTTGCTACTCTAGCGGCGCCTGAGATTTGCCATTACACGAGGCTTTGCCATGACCGCTCCCATTGCCGTTCGTCGACTCAACGCCGCTGACCAGGACTTCGCCCGACACCTGGATCATCTGCTGAGCTGGGAAAGCGTCTCCGACGATGGCGTCAACCAGCGTGTGCTGGAAATCATCCAGGCCGTGCGCGAGCGTGGCGATGCCGCGCTGGTCGAATACACCCAGCGTTTCGATGGTCTGGAGGTCGCCTCCATGGCCGACCTGATCCTGCCGCGCGAGCGTCTGGAACTGGCCCTCGAACGTATTTCCCCCGCACAGCGCCAGGCGCTGGAAGTCGCCGCCGAGCGCGTGCGCAGCTACCACGAGAAGCAGAAGCAGGATTCCTGGCGCTACAGCGAGGCCGACGGCACCGTGCTGGGGCAGAAAGTCACCCCGCTGGACCGCGCCGGTCTGTACGTGCCGGGCGGCAAGGCTTCCTATCCATCCTCGGTATTGATGAACGCCATCCCGGCCAAGGTCGCCGGCGTGCCCGAGGTGGTCATGGTGGTGCCGACCCCGCGCGGCGAGATCAACGAGATCGTCCTGGCTGCCGCCGCCATCGCCGGCGTCGACCGCGTGTTCACCATCGGTGGGGCCCAGGCCGTGGCGGCGCTGGCCTATGGCACCGAGAGCGTGCCGCCGGTGGACAAGATCGTCGGCCCAGGCAACATCTACGTGGCCACCGCCAAGCGCCACGTGTTCGGCAAGGTAGGCATCGACATGATTGCCGGGCCTTCTGAAATTCTGGTGGTGTGCGATGGCCAGACCGATCCGGACTGGATCGCCATGGACCTGTTCTCCCAGGCCGAGCACGACGAGGACGCCCAGTCGATCCTGGTCAGCCCGGACGCTGCCTTCCTCGACCGCGTCGCTGCAAGTATCGCCAACCTGCTGCCGACCATGGAGCGTGCCGAGATCATCCGCACCTCGCTGGAAGGCCGTGGTGCGCTGATTCAGGTGGCCGACATGGCCCAGGCCATCGAGGTGGCCAACCGCATCGCCCCCGAGCACCTGGAGCTGTCGGTGGCCGATCCGGAAGCCTGGCTGCCCGAGATCCGTCACGCCGGCGCGATCTTCATGGGTCGCTACACCGCGGAGGCCTTGGGCGACTACGTGGCCGGCCCCAATCACGTGCTGCCGACTTCCGGCACCGCGCGCTTTTCCTCGCCGCTGGGGGTGTACGACTTCCAGAAGCGCTCGTCGATCATCTTCTGCTCGCCGGACGGTGCATCGGAGCTGGGCAAGAGTGCCTCGGTGCTGGCCCGTGGCGAGTCGCTGACCGCGCACGCGCGCAGCGCCGAGTACCGCATCAAGCCCTGAGGGTAGGGTGCGCCGTGCGCACCTTGTGAATGTTTTGGTGCGCACGGCGCACCCTACGGGATCACGCTTCGCAGGTTGCACGAAGCGATATCCATCGCCCATGCAACGCATTTCGAGGAGAGAAGGGCAGATGAGCAAGTTCTGGAGCCCCTTCGTCAAGGACCTGGTGCCCTATGTGCCGGGTGAGCAGCCCAAGCTGAGCAAGCTGGTCAAGCTCAACACCAACGAGAACCCCTACGGCCCGTCGCCCACGGCCATCGCGGCGATGCAGGCCGAGCTGAACGACGACCTGCGCCTGTACCCGGACCCCAACGGCGACCGGCTGAAACAGGCCGTGGCCGACTACTACGGCGTGAGCACGGCGCAGGTGTTTGTCGGCAACGGCTCCGACGAGGTGCTGGCGCACGCCTTCCATGGCCTGTTCCAGCATGACAAGCCGCTGCTGTTCCCGGATGTCACCTACAGCTTCTACCCGGTTTACTGCGGCCTGTATGGCATCGAGTTCGAGGCGCTGGCGCTGGACGATAATTTCCAGATCCGCGTCGAGGACTATGCCCGGCCCAACGCCGGCATCATCTTCCCCAACCCCAATGCGCCGACCGGCTGCCTGCTACCGCTCGAGGCCGTCGAGCGTCTACTGCAGGGCAGCCCGGACTCGGTGGTGCTGGTGGATGAGGCGTACATCGACTTCGGCGGCCAGAGCGCCATCGCCCTGGTCGACAAGTACCCGAATCTGCTGGTCACCCAGACCTTGTCCAAGTCGCGTTCGCTGGCCGGTCTGCGCGTCGGTATCGCGGTTGGTCACCCGGACCTGATCGAGGCGCTGGAGCGGATCAAGAACAGCTTCAACTCCTATCCGCTCGATCGCATGGCCATCGCCGGCGCAGCGGCGGCGTTCGCCGATCGCGAGTATTTCGAGCAGACCTGCCGACAGGTGATCGCCAGCCGCGAGGCGGTGGTCGCCGGGTTGCAGGGGCTGGGTTTCGAGGTGCTGCCGTCAGCCGCCAACTTCGTCTTCGCCCGTCACCCGGACAAGGATGCCGCCACCCTGGCGGCCGGTCTGCGCGAGCAGGGCGTGATCGTGCGCCACTTCAAGCAGCCGCGCATCGCCCAGTTCCTGCGTATCACCATCGGCACGCCGGAGCAGAACCAGGCCCTGCTGGACGCCCTGCAAGGTCTTTGATCAGGCGGGCCGAAAAAAAGCCGGTGGCGCGTCAGCGTCACCGGCTTTTTTCATGGCACGCGGCGAGGGTTACTCGTGGTGCGGCTGGCCAAGGAAGGTCAGCGAGGTGAACAGGCCGCGGCTCTCGATATTCGGGTCGTTTTCCACCGGTACGTAGACCGAGGCGCTGATGATGTTGAGCGCCTCGTTGCGCACCGTGACCTGGGCACGGCCCTCGGCATCGGTTACCGCGCTGACCTGGTGCGGCGCGCCACGATAGTCACCGACCAGCTCGACGCCTGCCATCGGCTTGCCGTCCACCAGCACGCGCACTGGCAGCGGCTTGCCCGGGCCGACCTTGAGCGGGTCGGTTTCCGGCACTATGACCATCTTCAGCGGCTCCAGCGCAGGCAGCTTGGCGTCTTCGGCGTAGATCGCCAGGCTGTACTTGTAGGTGTGCAGCGACTGGGTTGAGTTCGGCACCTGGCTGCGGCCCTGGTTGATCCACTGGCCGTCCGGGGTCTTCGACCAGGCGCCGTTGTCCAGTGCCACGCCGAGTACGGCGGGTTTCTTCAAGGGTTGCAGGCGGGCATGGTCGGCCAGGCGCTCGACGGTCACCGGAATCATCTTGCCGGCGGCGTCATAGGCCCAGGAGCCGCTGATCTTCTCCGGCTTGAAGGCGTCGTCCTCGGCGCCATGGCCGTAGACCACTTCGATGTTGCCGCGACGCTCTTCGGTCCACAGACCGTGGGCGAGGGCGCCGCTGCTGGCGAACAGGCCGGCGAGCAGCAGGCAGGCGGGAATGCGCATGAATATCTCCAATTCACAGGTTGAGGGTCAGGTTGACGCTGAGGTTGCGGGGATCGCCGGGCATTACCCAGACGCTGTTGAACGAGCGCTCGTAGTACTTGCGATCGAACAGGTTGTTGAGGTTCAGGCCCAGGCTCAGGTCCTTCGTGGCCTGCCAGCGGGCCAGCAGATCGACCGTGGTGTAGGCCGGCAGCTCGAAGTTGCTGCCGGTCTGCCCGGAGCGGTCGCCGACGTAGTTGACTGCGGCGCCGAATTCCGAGCCCTGCAGCGAGCCGCCCTGGAACTGGTAGACGCCCATCAGGCTGGCGCTGTTGCGGGCGATGCCGAGCAGATCGCTACCCTCAGGGATGCTGTTGTCCTTGGTCACCTCGGCGTCGATGTACGCATAGGCGCCGATCACCCGTAGGGCATCGGTGAGCTGGCCGCTGACCTGCAGGTCCAGGCCCTGGCTGCGGGCCTTGCCGGCGGCGATGCTGTCGCCGGGATTGTTCGGGTCGGCGGTCAGCACGTTTTCCTTCTCAATATGGAACAGCGCCACGGTGGCGCCGAGGCGGCTGTCGAACAGGTCGAGCTTGAGGCCGGTCTCGTAGCCGAGGCCCTTCTCCGGCTTGAACACCTGCCCCTGGGCACCGATGGTGTTGGGCTTGAACGACATCGAGGCGTTGGCGAACACGCCGACTTCCGGCGTCAGCTGGTAGAGCACGCCGGCACGCGGGGTGGCGACCTCCTTGGTCTGCTCGTTGCTGACCCGCGTGCTGCGGTTGCGCGCGGTCTGCTCGAAACGCTCCAGACGCACGCCGAGCAGGCCGCTCCAGCGTTCGTTGAAGGTGATCTGGTCCTGCAGGTTGAGGGCGTAGCTTTCCGTGTGTTCGTGGAAGTCGTTGGGATTGACCAGGGGCGGCTTGGGCTGGCCATAGATCGGGTTGTAGATGTTCTGGCCGTAGCCCAGACCGGTGACGCTCTGCGGGTACTTCTGGCTGTTGCGGTAGTTCTCGTACTCCAGGCCCAGCAGCGTCTGGTGCTGCCAGCCGGCCAGCTCGAACTGGCCGTGCAGCTCGGCCTGGGTGATGCTGTCGTTCCACTCGAAGCTGCGCTCGCGGTAGAAGCGCGTGACCTGGTCGCCGATCAGCCTCGACGGCTCGGAGCTGTTGCCGTCCAGGGTGCCCTGGCTGTAATGGCTGGCCAGGCGCAGCTTCCAGGCATCGCTGAGAAAGTGTTCCAGGCTCACCTGCAGCAGCTGGTTGTCGTTGCGGATCTCTCCGTCGTTGGGTTCGCCGAGGAAGGTCGAGCGCTTGACCGCCCCCATCTTGCCGTCGACGGCGGGAATGCCGCGGTCGAACACCGAATCGGTGCGCGAGAACTCGCTGTCGATCATCAGCAGGGTGTCCGGCGACAGCTGCCAGCTCAGGCTCGGGTTGACGATCTGCCGCTGATTGCCGACGTGATCGCGGAAGCTGCCGTTGTCCTCCACCGCCAGGTTGACGCGCGAGAGCAGCGTGCCCTCGTCGTTCAGCGGGGTATTGACGTCGAGGCTGCTGCGGTAGCGATCCCAGCGTCCGGCGCTGGCCTTGAACTGGGTGAAGGCTTCCTGTTGCGGGCGCTTGGTGACGATGTTGACCAGCCCGCCCGGATCGCCACGGCCGTACAGGGCGGCTGCCGGGCCCTTGAGCACTTCCAGGCGCTCGATGGCCGAGGCGTCCGGTGAGCTGTAGCTGCCGCGGTTGATGGCGAAGCCGTTGCGGTACAGCTCGCCGGTGGTGAAGCCGCGCACGCTGTAGTTGAGGAAGGTCAGGCCGCCGAAGTTGTTCTGTCGCGACACGCCGCCGGCGAAGTCCAGGGCGCGGTCGATACGGCTGCTGCCGAGGTCTTCCAGCACCTGAGCCGGCACCACGCTGATGGCCTGGGGAATCTCGTTGATCGGCGTGTCGGTGCGGGTGGCGCTGGCCGAACGCGTGGCGCGATAGCCCTGTACCGGGCCGTCGGCCAGCTCCGGGCTGGCGCTGATGATGCTGTCTTCCAGCTGTGCGGGGGATTCTCCAGCCAGAGCGCAAGGCACTAGCAGGCTGGCGAGCAGGGCGGGAACGGCGCGCAAGGGGAAACTCCAGTCGATAACATTTGATGTAATAACATAACATTAAATGTTATCGAGAAAAGTTCCCAGGTGAAAAATAGAACCTGTCAGTTGCCGTTAATGGGCGGGCGGATGCCGACTTCTGCGGTCAGGGTGAGCGACTTGCCGTTACGCATCACCTCGATGCGGATCTTGTCGCCCGGCTTGGTGCGCGCCACCTGATTCATCGAGCGGCGGCCGTCGCTGGCCGGTTCGCCATCGATGCTGAGGATCAGGTCGCCGGGCTGCAGTCCGGCCTTCTGCGCCGGGCCGTCACGATAGACGCCGGCGACGACGATGCCGGGGCGTCCTTCCAGGCCGAAGGATTCCGCCAGTTCGGGCGTCAGCGGCTGCACCTCGACGCCCAGATAGCCGCGGATCACCTGGCCGTGCTCGATGATCGCGCGCATCACCTCCAGTGCCAGCTTGACCGGAATCGCGAAGCCGATGCCCTGCGAGCCACCCGACTTGGAGAAGATCGCGGTGTTGATGCCCACCAGGTTGCCGTGGGCGTCCACCAGTGCGCCGCCCGAGTTGCCCGGGTTGATCGCCGCGTCGGTCTGGATGAAGTCCTCGTAGGTGTTGAGGCCCAGCTGGTTGCGGCCGGTGGCGCTGATGATGCCCATGGTCACCGTCTGGCCGACGCCGAAGGGGTTGCCGATGGCCAGGGTGACATCGCCGATGCGGATGCTGTCGGAGCGCCCCAGGGTGATCGCCGGCAGATCGGGCAGGTCGATCTTCAGCACCGCCAGGTCGGTTTCCGGGTCGTTGCCGATCACTCGGGCCAGGGTTTCACGGCCGTCCTTGAGGGCCACGATGATCTGGTCGGCGCCGCTGACCACATGGTTGTTGGTCAGCAGATAGCCTTCCTTGCTCATCAGCACTGCCGAGCCCAGGCTCGATTCCATGCGCTGCTGGCGTGGCAGGTTGTCGCCGAAGAAGCGGCGGAAGGTGGGGTCTTCGAACAGCGGATGCGCCGGTTTGCTCACCAGCTTGGTGGTGTACAGGTTGGCTACTGCCGGTGAGGCGGTATCCACGGCTTCGGCATAGGACACCGGGCCCTCCTGCAGGCGGCTGTACAGCGGCGCCTGCACCAGTTGCACGTCCTGGCTTGGCAGACCTACCCATTGCGGGTAGCGCTGGATCAGCAGCAGCGCGAGCAGCACGCCGACCAGCAGGGGCCATCCGAGAAAACGCAGGGCCTGGGGCATCGAGAGCATCCTGAGGGTTGCGAGGGCCAAAGGCGGCCCTTTAAGGTGGCGCATTATAGTGAGGAGCTCGCCAATTAGGCAGCGGCTCGCAACAGCTTGTGAGGATCTTTCATGGCCATTGCCCTGTCTACCCTGGTTGGCGAAGCCGACCAGTTGCTCAACGCGTCACGCATCAGCGATTACTGCCCCAATGGCCTGCAGGTCGAGGGGCGGCCGCAGGTGCTGCGCATCGTCAGCGGCGTCACCGCCAGCCAGGCGCTGATCGAGGCGGCGATCGAGGCTGAAGCCGACGTGTTGCTGGTGCATCACGGCTACTTCTGGAAGGGCGAGAATCCCTGCGTCACCGGCATGAAGCAGCGTCGTCTTAAAGCGCTGCTGGCCCATGACATCAGCCTGCTGGCCTATCACCTGCCACTGGACGTGCACCCCGAGGTGGGCAACAACGTGCAACTGGCGCGTCAGCTCGGCATCGTCGTCGAAGGCCCGCTGGAGCCGGACAATCCGCGTACGGTGGGCCTCGTGGGCTCATTGGAGGAGCCGATGAGCGCCGTCGATTTCGCCCGTCACGTGCAGCAGGTGCTGGGGCGCGAGCCGCTGCTGGTCGAAGGCGAAGGCCTGATCCGCCGGGTCGGCTGGTGTACGGGGGGCGGGCAGGGCTATATCGATCAGGCGATTGCCGCCGGTGTCGATCTGTACCTGACCGGTGAAGCCTCCGAGCAGACCTTCCACAGCGCGCGCGAGAATGGCGTGAGCTTCATTGCCGCCGGCCATCACGCCACCGAGCGCTACGGCGTGCAGGCGCTGGGCGATTATCTGGCGCGGCGTTTCGCCCTGGAACACCTGTTCATCGACTGCCCGAATCCGGTCTGATTCGGACTTTCCTGCAGCTATAACGCTAGATCTTTTCGGTCTAACCGGCGCCCTGAGTATAAGCAGATGCTGTGGTAGAGTGCGCGCTCGTCCACGGCCCGCCGGCCCCATAACAGCAAACCGTGAGTAGCCATGCTCGATAAACTGACCCACCTGAAGCAGCTGGAGGCGGAGAGTATCCACATCATTCGTGAAGTGGCCGCCGAATTCGACAACCCGGTGATGCTCTATTCCATCGGTAAGGACTCCGCCGTGATGCTGCATCTGGCACGCAAGGCGTTCTTCCCTGGCAAGCTGCCGTTCCCGGTCCTGCACGTCGATACCCGCTGGAAGTTCCAGGAAATGTACCGCTTTCGCGAAAAGATGGTCAGCGAGATGGGCCTGGAGCTGATCACCCACATCAACCCCGATGGTGTGGCGCAGGACATGAATCCCTTCACCTATGGCAGTGCCAAGCACACCGACGTGATGAAGACCGAGGGCCTCAAGCAGGCGCTGGACAAGTACGGCTTCGACGCCGCCTTCGGTGGCGCACGCCGCGACGAGGAGAAATCCCGCGCCAAGGAGCGCGTGTACTCCTTCCGCGACAGCAAGCACCGCTGGGACCCGAAGAACCAGCGCCCCGAACTGTGGAACGTGTACAACGGCAAGGTCAAGAAGGGCGAGTCGATCCGCGTCTTCCCGCTGTCGAACTGGACCGAGCTGGACATCTGGCAATACATCTACCTGGAGCAGATCCCGATCGTGCCGCTGTACTTCGCCGCCGAGCGCGAAGTCGTGGAGCTCAACGGCACGCTGGTGATGATCGATGACGAGCGCATCCTCAACTACCTGACGCCCGAGCAGAAGGCCAGCATCCACAAGAAGATGGTGCGCTTCCGTACCCTGGGCTGCTACCCGCTGACCGGCGCGGTGGAGTCCACCGCGGCGACCCTGCCGGACATCATCCAGGAAATGCTCCTGACCAAGACCAGCGAACGCCAGGGCCGGGTCATCGACCACGACGCCGCCGGTTCGATGGAAGAAAAGAAACGCCAGGGCTACTTCTAAGGATTCCTCATCATGAGTCACCAGTCTGATCTGATCAGCGAGGACATCCTCGCCTACCTGGCCCAGCACGAACGCAAGGAGCTGCTGCGCTTCCTCACCTGCGGCAACGTCGACGACGGCAAGAGCACCCTGATCGGGCGCCTGCTGCACGACTCCAAGATGATCTACGAGGACCATCTGGAGGCCATCAGCCGCGACTCGAAGAAGGTCGGCACCACCGGCGACGACATCGACCTGGCGCTGCTGGTCGACGGCCTGCAGGCCGAGCGCGAGCAGGGCATCACCATCGACGTGGCCTACCGCTACTTCAGCACCGCCAAGCGCAAGTTCATCATCGCCGACACTCCCGGCCATGAGCAGTACACCCGCAACATGGCCACCGGCGCGTCCACCTGTGACCTGGCGATCATCCTGATCGACGCCCGTTACGGCGTGCAGACCCAGACCAAGCGCCACAGCTTCATCGCCTCCCTGCTGGGCATCAAGCATATCGTCGTCGCGGTCAACAAGATGGACCTCAAGGGCTTCGATCAGGCTGTGTTCGAGCAGATCAAGGCCGATTACCTGAAGTTCGCCGAAGGCATCGCGCTCAAGCCGAGCACGCTGCACTTCGTGCCGATGTCGGCGCTCAAGGGCGACAACGTGGTCAACAAGTCCGAGCGCTCGCCCTGGTACGACGGCCAGTCGCTGATGGAAATCCTCGAGACCGTGGAAGTGGCGGGTGATCGCAACTTCGACGACCTGCGCTTCCCGGTGCAGTACGTCAACCGTCCCAACCTGAACTTCCGCGGCTTCGCCGGCACCCTGGCCAGCGGCATCGTGCGCAAGGGCGACGAAGTGATGGCGCTGCCGTCGGGCAAGACCAGCCGGGTCAAGTCCATCGTCACCTTCGAGGGCGAGCTGGAGCACGCCGGCCCGGGCCAGGCCATCACCCTGACCCTGGAAGACGAGATCGACGTGTCGCGCGGCGACATGCTGGTGCATGCCGACAATCGTCCGCAGGTCACCGACAGCTTCGAGGCCATGCTGGTGTGGATGGGCGAAGAGCCAATGCTGCCGGGCAAGAAATACGACATCAAACGTGCCACCAGCTATGTGCCGGGCTCGATCCCCAGCATCGTTCACCGCGTCGACGTGAACACCCTGGAGCAGGGCGCGGCCAGCGAGCTGAAGCTCAACGAGATCGGCCGGGTCAAGGTCGCCCTGGATGCGCCGATTGCCCTGGATGGGTACGAGTACAACCGCACCACCGGTGCCTTTATCGTCATCGACCGCCTGACCAACGGCACCGTCGGCGCCGGCATGATCATCGCCGACCCGGTGGCGCAGGGTGGCGGCCAGCACGGTCGTCTGGCCCACGTATCGACCGAGGAGCGCGCCGCGCGCTTCGGCCAGCAGCCGGCCACCGTGCTGTTCAGCGGCCTGTCCGGCGCCGGCAAGAGCACCCTGGCCTATGCCGTGGAACGCAAGCTGTTCGACATGGGCCGTGCGGTATACGTGCTCGACGGGCAGAACCTGCGTCATGACCTGAACAAGGGCCTGCCGCAGGACCGCGCCGGCCGCGCCGAGAACTGGCGCCGCGCCGCGCATGTGGCGCGTCAGTTCAACGAGGCCGGGATGATCGCCCTGGCCGCCTTCGTCGCCCCGGATGCCGAAGGTCGCGAGCAGGCCAAGGTGCTGATCGGCGGCGAACGTCTGGTTACCGTGTACGTGCAGGCCTCGCCGCAGGTTTGCCGTGAACGCGACCCGCAGGGCCTGTACGCTGCCGGCGGCGACAACATCCCGGGCGAGGGCTTCCCCTACGACGTGCCGCTGGATGCCGATCTGGTGATCGACACCCAGACGCAGTCGGTCGAGGAGGGCGTCAAGGCAGTACTGGATCTGCTGCGTAGCCGCGGCGCGATCTGACGCTCTTGCGCTGAACGAAAAGCCCCGCCCTCGTGCGGGGCTTTTCATTCCTGGCAGCGGCCGTAGGAGCGAACTTTGCCCAACAAAAAGCCCCGCAATGGCGGGGCTCGGTGTGTCTGGCTGACGGGTTACTTCTTCAGGCCGTAGCTCTCGTCCAGCATGCCGGGGCCGTCGCTCTTGGGCGCATAGTCCTTGGGCATTTCGTAGTTCTTCGGCGGGGTCAGGCGCTCGCGCTTCTCGCCGGCTTCGGTGCTGTTGAGCGTGGCCAGCAGGCGTTGACGGGTCAGCTCGTCCAGAGCCAGGCGGTTGGCGCCGTCGGACAGATGCTCCTGCACGTCCTGGTAGCTCTGGGTGAGCTTCTTCACCAGGCTGGCGGTGGTGTTGAAGTGGGTCACCACTTCGTTCTGGTAGGCCTCGAAGCGAGCCTGCATTTCATCCATCTGCCGCTGGGTACGGCCCGGTGCGGCATTTGGGGCCAGGCGGGCGAGCAGAAAGCCCACGGCGATGCCGACCACCAGGGTCAGGGCGGGTATCAACCAGGCTGCAAGTGTCTGTTCCACGAGTCCTTCCTCTCAAAACGGCTTTGCTTTACGTTAGCGGCTCGAGCCTGTGCTGTATACGGTCATGCCGCTTTGCCGCACAGGCAGTTTGCTAGACGAGTCGACCCGGTACGGGGTCACGGAGTTCAGTGTTGCTCAGTCGCGAAACCCCCCTTTCCATCGCCGGCCCGGTGGGGCAGCTCGAAGCCCTTTTGCTCGAAGTGCCCGAAGCCCGTGGCGTAGCCCTGATATGCCACCCCAACCCGGTGCAGGGCGGCACCATGCTCAACAAGGTGGTGTCCACCCTGCAGCGCACCGCGCGCGACTGCGGCTATCACACATTGCGTTTCAATTACCGCGGCGTTGGTGCCAGTGCCGGGGCTCACGACATGGGCACGGGCGAGGTGGATGACGCCGAAGCCGTGGCGGCGTGGCTGCAGGACAAGTATCCGCATTTGCCGATTGCCCTGCTGGGCTTTTCCTTCGGAGGCTTCGTCGCCGCTGCGCTGGGGGCACGTCTGGAGGCGCGCGGCCAGGTGCCGAGCAAGCTGTTTATGGTGGCACCGGCAGTGCACCGGCTGACGGCCGACACGCCGCCTGCAAGCCAGTGCCCGTTGGTGCTGATCCAGCCCGATGCCGATGAAGTGGTCGAACCGCAGGCGGTCTACGACTGGTCGGCTCACCTCGGACGTGCCCATGAGCTGCTGAAAGTGGCAGAATGCGGCCACTTCTTTCACGGCAAGCTGACCGATCTGAAGGACCTCCTTCTGCCGCGTCTGT
>MTEW01004959.1_pt7 | contig 81436 bp, 77 predicted proteins | sample 1042681 | NCBI WGS metagenome assembly MTEW01 (sample SAMN06185811, study PRJNA358809) | soil metagenome | isolation source: soil biostimulated with citrate as carbon source | place: India | collected 2015-05-23 | reverse complement strand
TGGTTAAAAGCCAACTGCTCTACCAACTGAGCTAACGACCCAACGCGAGGCGCATGATACTGATTTAATTCAGGAAATCAACACTTCGCGAAAAATTTTTCAGAAGTAGCGAGTGGCATCGGGTACGCCGGCTGCGACGAAACCGGCGGCGCGCAGGCGGCAGCTGTCGCACTTGCCACAGGCGCGGCCGTCATCGTCGGCCTGGTAGCAGGAGACGGTCAGCGCATAGTCCACGCCCAGGCGCATACCGGCCTGGATGATCTCGCCCTTACTCATCTGCTGCAGCGGCGCACGAATGGCAAAGCCCTGCCCCTCCACACCAGCCTTGGTCGCCAGGTTGGCCATGCGCTCGAAAGCCTCGACGAACTCCGGGCGGCAATCGGGATAGCCCGAGTAGTCCACCGCATTGACGCCGATGAAGATGTCGCGCGCCCCCAGCACCTCGGCCCAGCCCAGCGCCAGGGACAGGAACACCGTGTTGCGTGCCGGCACGTAGGTCACCGGGATGCCTTCGCCCGGGGTTTCCGGAACCGCGATGCTGCTGTCTGTCAGTGCCGAGCCACCGATGCCGTTGAGATTCAGGCCGATCACCTTGTGCTCGACCACGCCCAGTTGCCGGGCGACGCGCTCGGCCGCCTGCAGTTCGGCGCGATGACGCTGCCCGTAATCGAAGCTCATGCTGTAGCAGGCGTAGCCCTCGGCCCTGGCCATGGCCACCACGGTGGCCGAGTCCAGGCCGCCGGAAAGGAGGATGACCGCTTTCTTGTCGTTCATGATCAGTGTCCCGGCTCGTCGTTCCAGAGAATCTTGTGCAGTTGCAGTTGCAGGCGCACCGGCAGGTTGTCCGCCACTATCCAGTCGGCCAGCGCCCGTGCTTCCACCTGCTTGTGGCTGGGCGAGAACAGCACCTCGCCGGCTCGGGCCGCCAGGTCGTACTGGATCAGCTTGGACACTGCCCAATCGTAGTCCTCGCGCGAACAGATGACGAACTTGACCTGGTCATTGGCGGTCAGCCACTCGATGTTCTCGTAACGGTTGCGCTGCACCTCGGCCGAACCGGGCGTCTTCAGATCCAGCACCTTGCTGACCCGCGGGTCGACGGCCGAGACGTCGAGCGCGCCGCTGGTCTCCAGCGACACCTCGTAACCGGCGTCGCACAGACGCGTGAGCAAGGGGATGCAGTTGGGCTGGGCCAGCGGCTCGCCGCCGGTGACGCAGACGTAACGCGGCCGATAGGCGGCCACCTGATCGAGGATGCTGTCCAGGGTGACGATCTCGCCGCCGCTGAAGGCGTAGGCGGTGTCACAGTACTGACAGCGCAGGGGGCAGCCGGTCAGGCGCACGAATACCGTCGGCAAGCCGGCGGTACGCGTCTCCCCCTGCAACGAGTAGAAAATCTCGGTGATGCGCAGGGTTTCTTGCATGGTAGCCACGGGCGTGATGACGAAACAGGTCATCCGCCTCCGTTGCGTGGAAAGACAGGAACGTCGGCCGCGGCCGACGTTCGACGAGGCATGGCGACAGGGAAATCAGCCGAGCTGAAACCCCGTGGGCCATGCGAGCGCGCATTCTAATGGATCACGCGAGACCGGATAAGAAAAACCCGCGACGAGCGCGGGTTTGTTCATCGATTCTCGGCTTACAGACGCTGCAGGTCGCGCTGGGCCAGCTGCGCGGCCGAACTGCCCGGATACTGGGCGATCACCTGCTGCAGAATGCCGCGCGCCTTGTCGTTGTTGCCCAGGCGACGCTCGACGTCGGCCAGCTTGAACAGCGAATCCGGCACCTTGGCGTGGCTCGGGTAGGCCTGGCTGACCTTGGCAAAGGCCTGACCGGCGGCTTGCAGATCGCCCTTGGCCAGGTTCACTTCGCCCAACCAGTACTGCGCGTTGCCGGCGTACTGGCTGTTGGGATAACGGTTGAGAAAGGCGGTGAATGCCTGCGACGCCTTGTCGAAATCCTTGGCCTTGATCAGGTCGAAGGCTGCGTCGTAATAGAGTTTTTCCTTGGCCGGATCGCCCGGCTCGGCGCTGGCCTGCTGCTGAGCGGCAGGTGGCGTCGGGGTGCCATTGGCGTTGATCGCGCCGTTGGCGGAATTCTGTGCGGGAGCTCCGCCGGCAGCAGCGCCGGAGGAAATACGTTGATCCAGATCCTGGTAACGCTCCAGGCCTTCCTGCTTGAGGCGCTGGATTTCATTCTGCTGTTCTTCGAGCATGCCGCGCAGCTGGGCGATTTCCTGCTGCATCTGCTCGAGCTGATTGAACAGCATGCCCTGCGCTGAAGCGGGCGCTTGCGCACCCGCTCCGGCGTAGGCGCCGGCCGTACCATAACCCGCCGGAGGATAGCTGCTGCCTTGTTGCATGGAGCTGCTTTCCAGTACGGGAACTTCCGCCATCGCCGCAAGCGGCAGGGCAAGTGTCAGAAGGGTCAGGATACGACGGCAATCACGCATGGCAGCTTACTTACGCAGCTCTACGCGACGGTTCTGGGCCCAGGACTGCTCGTCGTTGCCAGTGGCAACCGGACGCTCTTCGCCGTAGGAAACCAGTTCCAGCTGAGCCGGGGAAACGCCCTGCAGAACCAGGTAGCGCTGAACGGCCTTGGCACGACGCTCGCCCAGAGCCATGTTGTACTCACGGGTACCGCGCTCGTCAGCGTGGCCTTCCAGAACGACGCGAGCGCCGTTGCCTTTCAGGTCCTTGGCGTGTACGTCCAGAGCGCGCATGGCTTCGGCCTTCAGGTCGGAGCTGTCGTACTCGAAGTAGAAGGTGGTGATAGCGCGCAGAGCAGCTTCTTCGCTCAGGCTGCCATCAACAGCGCCAGTGTTGGCACCGTAGCCAGCGTTCGGGTCGACAGCGCCTTCGCCAGCAGCGTCGCCGCCTTTGGAGGAGCAACCTACGGCAACGGCGAGAGCCAGGGACAGTGCAGCGAACTTACCGAATTTCAGCATTTCCATCATGTAACTCCTAATGAACCCCAGTTGTGTTAAGCAATAAAGGTGTAGCACCGCATCAGTTCAGGTAAGGGGACCAAGAAGGCTCTCGAACTTCGCCTTGAGCGGTAGGAAGAGGGAGCCTCACGCGTCCATTGGTGGACGCCAACATCAAGACTCCCCGGCCCTGCTGGCGGGTGGCGTAGATTAGCATGGTGCCATTGGGCGCAACAGTGGGCGACTCATCCAAACTTGTGTCTGAAAGTATGCGCAGACGGTTGGTTTCCAGGTCCTGCGCAGCCACCTTGAACACGGTGAAACCGTCCTGACGATGGATCATCACCAGGGTCTTCTCATCAGCCGACAATTTCGGGTTGGCGTTGTAGTTACCGACGAAGGTCACTCGCTCCACTGCCCCGCTATTGATGTTGGTCTTGTAGATCTGCGGACGGCCCGCGCGATCCGAGGTGAAGTACAGAGTCTGACCGTCCTTGCCCCAGAAGGGTTCGGTATCGATGGCGTAATGGTTGGTGATGCGGCGCATCTGCCGGCTGCCCATGTCCATCACGTAGATTTCCGGGTTGCCGTCACGCGACAGCACGAAAGCCAGGCGATTGCCGTCCGGCGACCAGGCCGGCGCGCCGTTGAGGCCTTCGAAGTTGGTGATCTGCTCGCGGCGGCCAGTATCGATGTGCTGCACGAAGATGCGCGGACGACGCTGCTCGAACGACACGTAGGCGATACGGCGACCATCGGGAGCGAAGGACGGCGACAGGATCGGCTCGCGCGATTGCAGCAGGGTCACGGCGCGAGCGCCGTCGTAGTCGGAGCGCTGCAGGGTGTAGCGGGTATTGTTGGCGCCCATGCGCTCGGCCGTGACGTAGAGCAGGCGCGTGGAGAACGCACCCTTGACGCCGGTGAGCTTCTCGAACGACTGGTCGGCGATATGGTGGGCCATGTCGCGCAGCTGATCGGTGCCGCCGCCGACGTTGCCGGTCATGACCTGCTGTTCGGTATTGACGTTGAACAGCGCGTACTGCACCTGCAGACGGCCGCCGTTGGGGACGATGTTGCCGACCAGCACGTACTGCGCGCCGAGGGCTTTCCAGTCGCGGTAGATGACTTCGCTGGCCTGGGTCGGCAGGCTGATCATGTTCTGTCGCGGGATGGGCTCGAAGTAGCCGGAGTTGCGCAGGTCGTTGCCGATGATCTGCGACATGTCCTCGGGCAGCACCGAGCCGCCCTGCCAGCCGAACGGCACCACGGCGATCGGAGTGGCGCGGTCGGCGCCGTGAGAGATCACCAGCGGGTCGGCCGCCTGGACGCTGCCGACCAGCATGACCAGCCCCAGCAGGGCGATACGAATCAGGGTATTCACAGAGCTCAATCCTCCGGTTTGAAAATGACGCGACGCTGCCTGTACATACGGTCGAAGGTAGCGCGATCCAATTGTTGCATCTCGGGAATACGCCCGACATTACGTACCGCAGCCACGGCCGAGCTGTCGAACGGCGCATCGCCACTGGAACGCGATACGCTGGCATTGGTCACGGTGCCATCGGGCAGCATCTGAATCAGCAGCTCGACGCTCATGCCGCGGCGCGCCGACATCGGTCGCTGCCAGTTCTGGGTGATCAGGTTGATGATCAGGTCATCGAGGTTACCCGCCACCTGGTCGCCATGGGTTTCGGCCAGTGCTTGCTGCCTTTCAACATTGTCCGAAAGCAAATCGGCCAGCGCCGCCGCCTTCTGATCCTCGGCTGCCTTGCGTCGGGCCTCTTCGGCCTTGCGCTTGGCATCCTCGGCGGCCTTCTTCTTCGCTGCCTCGGCAGCTGCCGCCTTCTTCTTCGCCTCTTCTGCAGCGGCCTTTTTCTTGGCCTCTTCAGCGGCTTTCTTCTTCGCTTCTTCCTCGGCGCGCTTCTTGGCGATATCGGCCTGACGCTTCTGCTCGGCCGCCTTTTCGGCTTCGGCCTTCTTCGCAGCTTCGGCTTTGGCCTGTTCGGCCTTTCGAGCCTCTTCCGCCTTCTTTTGTTCCTCGGCTTTCTTGGCCGCGGCTACCTTCTGCGCTTCGGCCTGGGCCTGCTTCTGCTCCTCGGCCTTCTTCTGCTCGAGCCTTTCGGTCTCGAACTGCGGCGCTGAGGTCTTCTGCGCCTCGCCTGCCACCTTTTGCGTGGTCTGGGTGGTGGCCTGGCTCTGCGACTGCAACTGGTACAGGGTGGCCTGCACCACCGGACGCGCCGGCGGCAGTTCGGGCGTGAAGGCAAAGCTGACGAACAGCATGGCGAACATCAGGACGTGCAGACCCACGGCCCAGACCACGGGCCAGAAGTAGCTTTCCGACTGCGAACGCTCGGTCTGCTGCATCAGGGCGCCTCGGTAATCAATCCGACGTTGCCCACGTCGGCCTGTTGCAAGCCGCTCATGGCCGCCATCACGGTGCCGTAGTCGACGGTGCGATCACCGCGCACGAACACCTGCACCTGCTTACCCTGGCGACGGTTCTCGGCAATGATCGCCGAAACCGCCTGAGTCATCTGCTCGAGGGTGGAGGCGCGCTCCTGCTCGGTATCGACGTCGACCTCGCTGCCCATGTTCCAGTAGTAGGTCTTGTCGGCCTTGATGGAAATGGTCAGCACCTGGGCGTCGTTGTCCTGCGGCAGCGCTTCGCTGCTGACCTTGGGCAGGTCGACCTTGACGCCCTGGTTGAGCATGGGCGCGGTGACCATGAAGATGACCAGCAGCACCAGCATCACGTCGATGTAGGGCACCACGTTCATCTCGGCAACCGGTTTGCGTCTGTTGCGAATTCTCGCCATGGCTAGAACCTATCCTGTGCGCGCGTCTTAGTCTTCCGAGGTGTGCACCTTGCGGTGCAGGATGGCCTGGAACTCGTCGGCGAAGGTGTAGTAGCGGCCGATCAGCATTTCGCCGCGGGCAGAGAAGCGGTTGTAGGCGATGACCGCAGGAATCGCGGCGAACAGACCGATGGCGGTGGCGATCAGCGCTTCGGCGATACCCGGGGCGACGGTGGCCAGGGTGGCCTGCTGCACCTGAGCCAGGCCGCGGAAGGAGTTCATGATGCCCCACACGGTACCGAACAGGCCGATGTACGGGCTGGTGGAGCCGACGGTGGCGAGAAACGGCAGCGCGGTTTCCAGCTTCTCTTCCTCGCGGGAAATGGCCACGCGCATGGCACGCGCCACGCCGTCCATCACCGCGTCCGGGTCGACGCCCTGCTGCTGACGCAGACGGGAAAACTCCTTGAAGCCGGCACGGAAAATCTGCTCCAGACCGGAATCCGGATCGGGGTTGCTGCCGGCCTGGCGATACAGCTTGGACAGGTCGATACCGGACCAGAAACGATCCTCGAAGTTGTCCAGAGCACGCTTGGCGGCGCGGATGGCATTACTACGCTGGAAGATCATCACCCAGGAAATGACCGAGGCGGCCACCAGGGTCAGCATCACCAGCTGAACCAACAGACTGGCGTTACTGATCAGACTCCACATCGACATATGGTCAACGGCGTTAGCTTCCACGCTTACTCTCCTGCTGCAATTAAACCCGGCGCCTGCGTCCCGGCGAACGCGTGTCGCAGGGATTCGGGTATAGCCCGGGGTTTCAAGTTGTCGGCGCGCACACAGGCCACCAGAAACTGCCCTTCGCAGAGCAGCGCATCATCCGCGGCCCGCCTCACCTGTTGACGAAAGCGCAGGCTGGCACGGTTCAATTCGATCACATCGGCGCTGATCACCAGTTCGTCATCCAGGCGCGCCGGCGCGTGATAACGCGCCTCGGCAGAATGCACGACGAACAACAGGCCCTCACCGGCAAGCGTCGACTGGGCAAAACCCAGCTCACGCAGGCGCTCGGTGCGAGCCCGCTCCATGAATTTGAGGTAGTTGACGTAGTAGACGATGCCACCGGCATCGGTGTCTTCGTAATAGACCCGGCAGCGGTGACTGAACGGCTGGACTCCGTTTTGCGCGCGCATACTCTAGTGCCCGCCCTGTCGCTTGCCAATCCGGCTTGGTAACAATTTTTTCGTCATTCGTCGCTCACTGCGAACAAGTCTCCGCTCGGCTGCTCGCCGAGACGTTTCGGGGTGTTGAGGCCAAAATGCAGATAGGCGTGACGGGTCACCACCCGCCCGCGCGGCGTACGCATCATATAGCCCTGCTGGATCAGATAGGGTTCGAGCACATCCTCGATGGTGTGGCGCTCTTCGCTGATGGCGGCCGCCAGGCTGTCGACGCCCACCGGTCCACCGTCGAACTTCTCGATCATGGCCAACAGCAGACGACGGTCGGAGTGGTCGAAGCCACGTTCATCCACATCCAGCAGGTTGAGCGCCTGGTCGGCGATCTCACGGGTGATGTGGCCACGCCCGCGCACTTCGGCGAAGTCGCGCACGCGGCGCAGCAGGCGGTTGGCGATACGCGGCGTGCCGCGTGCACGACGCGCGATCTCGTAAGCGCCCTGGTCTTCGATGGGCAGGCCGAGAATGCCGGCAGATCGCGTGACGATGGTAGCCAGGTCGTCGATACCGTAGAACTCCAGGCGCTGGACGATGCCGAAGCGGTCGCGCAGCGGGTTGGTCAGCATGCCGGCGCGGGTGGTGGCACCCACCAGGGTGAAGGGCGGCAGATCGAGCTTGATCGAGCGCGCCGCCGGGCCTTCGCCGATCATGATGTCGAGCTGGAAGTCCTCCATGGCCGGATACAGCACCTCCTCGACTATCGGCGAGAGGCGGTGGATTTCGTCGACGAACAGCACGTCCCCGGCTTCCAGATTGGTCAACAGGGCAGCCAGATCGCCCGGACGCTCCAATACAGGGCCGGACGTGCTCTTGATCGATACGCCCATTTCCTGGGCGATGATATTGGCCAGGGTGGTCTTGCCCAGGCCGGGCGGACCGAAGATCAGGGTGTGATCGAGCGACTCCGCCCGGCCACGAGCGGCCTGGATGAACAGCTCCATCTGCTCGCGCACGCCGGGCTGGCCAATGTAGTCGGCCAGCTTCAGCGGACGGATGGCACGATCCTGCTGCTCTTCGCGCTCGCGCGGGCTGGCGGTAATCAGGCGATCGGCTTCGATCATCGCAATACTTCCACTACGCCATGCCGCGCAACGCGCGACGAATCAAATCTTCACTACTCAAGCCATCCTCCTTGACGGCAGCCACGGCCCGGCTGGCCTCCTGCGGCTTGTAGCCGAGGGAAATCAGAGCGCTCACCGCATCGTTCTCCGCGCTTGAGACTGTCGCCCCCAGGCGAGGTTCAACCACCAGGGTGGCGATGGCCGGCATGGTCTCCCAGGCCTTGAACCTGTCCTTGAGTTCCACCAGCAGCCGCTCGGCGGTCTTCTTGCCGACGCCGGGCACCTTGGTCAGCGCCGCCGTGTCCTGGGCCTGCACGCAGCGCACCAGCTCGTCGACCTCCAGCCCGGACATCAAGGCCAGCGCCAGCTTGGGGCCGACGCCATTGAGGCGGATCAGCTCGCGGAACAGCTCGCGCTCGCGCTTCTCGAAAAATCCGTAAAGCAGATGGGCGTCTTCGCGCACCACCTGATGGGTGTGCAGCGTCAGCGTCTCCCCCACCGCAGGCAGACGATATAGGGTGGTCATCGGCACTTCCAGCTCATAACCGACGCCATTTACATCCAGAAGCAAATGCGGCGGCTGCTTTTCCGCCAGGGTGCCGCGCAAACGTCCGATCACCACTGTTTTCCTTTCAAGAGGTTATAAACGAAGACGACCGCCACGCCGCTTGGCACTGGCCAGCCCATGGGGAATCAGGCTCTGCCGGTGATGGGCATGGCACAGGGCGATACCCAGGGCATCGGAGGCGTCGATCTGCGGTTTTTGCACCAGTTTGAGCAGGTGCATGACCATCATCTGTACCTGCTGCTTGTCCGCCGCACCGGTGCCGACCACGGCCTGCTTGACCTGAGTGGCGGTGTATTCGCTGATCTCCAGCCCCGCCTCCACCGCCGCGACGATGGCAGCGCCTCGTGCCTGCCCCAGCTTGAGGGCCGAGTCGGCATTGCGCGCCATGAACACCTGCTCGATGCCCATGGTCACCGGCCCATGGGTGCGAATCACCTCGCTGACGCCGCGAAAGACGATCTGCAGACGCTCGGCCAAGGGACCGTCGCCGGTGCGAATGCAGCCCGAGGCGACGTACTCGCAGCCACGCCCGGTATCGCGCACCACGCCATAGCCGGTAATGCGCGAGCCGGGATCGATTCCTAGGATGAGGGTCATGTCGGCAACTGTCTATTTATCCAGTTGGCGAGTATACGGGGGTCCTCATGCGCCGTCACTCGTGACGCGCCTGAGGAACCAGAGAAAACCGTAGAAGGGGCGCCGGGTGGGCGTAGGGTGGGCTTCAGCCCACCAGGATTGCTTGCCAAGGTGGGCTAAGGCGGATCGCCACCCGACCCACCCTACACATCCGAGCTACAACCTCAGCCGAGCTGCTCCATGATCTCGTCGGCGACTTCGGCGTTGTGATAGACGTTCTGCACATCATCCAGATCTTCGAGCATGTCGATCAGCTTGAAGACCTTCTGCGCGGTTTCCAGATCAGCAATCGGCGCGCTGATCGAGGGGATCATGGCGATTTCCGCCTCCTCGGCCTTGAAGCCGGCAGCGCCCAGCGCCTCGTTGACGGCGTGGAACTCGGTGAAGCTGGTCGACACCAGGGCCGAACCGTCCTCGCCCATCTCCACGTCATCGGCACCCGCCTCCAGCGCGGCTTCCATCAGGGCGTCTTCGTCGACCCCCGGTGCGAAGCTGATCTGCCCCTTGCGGTCGAACATGTAGGCGACCGAACCATCGGTGCCGAGGTTGCCGCCGCACTTGGTGAAGGCATGACGCACTTCGGCGGCAGTGCGGTTGCGGTTATCGGTCATCACCTCGACGATGATTGCCACACCGCTCGGCGCATAGCCTTCGTAGCTGAACTCGACGACGTTATCGACTTCGTTGTTGCCGGCGCCGCGGGCGATGGCGCGGTCGATCACCTCGCGCGACATGTTGTTGGTCAGCGCCTTGTCCACGGCCAGGCGCAGACGCGGGTTGTCCGCCGGAACCGGGCCACCATGCTTGGCCGCCACGGTCAGTTCACGGATCAGCTTGGTGAAGATCTTGCCGCGCTTGGCGTCCTGACGCCCCTTGCGGTGCTTGATGTTGGCCCATTTGGAATGACCAGCCATAACTCACTCCATCTATAAGGTTTTCACAATTGCCAGGGCGTGAGGGCTCGAGTCTCTCCACCCCTTAACGAAGAAGCCTGGGATCTCCAGGCTTCTTCTGCAGGCTTATTCGGCCTTGGCTTGCTCACGCAGGCGGATATGCAGCTCGCGCAGCGACTTGGCATCCACCACACCCGGCGCCTGGGTCATGACGCAGGCCGCGCTCTGGGTTTTCGGGAAGGCGATCACTTCGCGAATCGAACTGGCGCCGGTCATCAGCATCACCAAGCGATCCAGGCCGAAGGCCAGACCACCGTGGGGCGGCGCACCGTACTTGAGCGCATCCAGCAGGAAGCCGAACTTTTCCTGCTGCTCGTCTTCGCTGATGCCGAGCACGCGGAACACGGTCTGCTGCATGGCCTTGTCGTGGATACGGATCGAACCGCCACCCAGTTCGGTGCCGTTGAGCACCATGTCGTAGGCGCGCGACAGCGCGGCAGCCGGGTTGGCCTCCAGCTCCTCGGGGGTGCACTTGGGCGAGGTGAAGGGGTGGTGCATGGCGGTCAGGCTGCCATCGTCGTTCTCCTCGAACATCGGGAAGTCGACGACCCACAGCGGCGCCCACTCGCAGGTCAGCAGGTTCAGGTCATGACCCAGCTTGATGCGCAGCGCACCCAGGGCTTCGCTGACGATCTTGGCCTTGTCCGCGCCGAAGAACACGATATCGCCATCGACGGCGCCAACGCGGTCGAGGATGACATTGATGTTGTCCAGCGGGATGTTCTTGACGATCGGCGACTGCAGACCGTCAACGCCGGCAGCGCGCTCGTTGACCTTGATGTAGGCCAGGCCCTTGGCGCCGTAGATGCCGACGAACTTGGTGTAGTCGTCGATCTGCTTGCGCGGCATGCTCGCCCCGCCCGGTACGCGCAGCGCGGTAACGCGGCATTTCGGGTCGTTGGCGGGACCTGCGAAGACCTTGAATTCGACGTCCTTGAGCTGATCCTCGACGTCCACCAGCTCCAGCGGGATGCGCAGGTCCGGCTTGTCCGAACCGAAACGGCGCATGGCTTCGGCCAGCGGCATGTGCGGCAGTTCGCCGAACTCGACACCCAGCACTTCCTTGAACAGGTTGCGCACCATGGTCTCGGTGATGTCCATGATGTCTTTTTCATCGAGGAAGCTGGTCTCGATGTCGATCTGAGTGAATTCCGGCTGACGGTCGGCGCGCAGGTCCTCGTCGCGGAAGCACTTGGCGATCTGGTAGTAGCGGTCGAAGCCGGCCACCATCAGCAGCTGCTTGAACAACTGCGGCGACTGCGGCAGGGCGAAGAAGCTGCCGGCGTGGGTGCGGCTCGGCACCAGATAGTCACGCGCACCTTCCGGGGTGGCGCGGGTCAGGATCGGCGTCTCGACGTCGAGGAAGCCGTTGTCGTCCAGGTAGCGGCGAATGCTCGAGGTGATGCGCGAGCGCAGCTTGAGCTTCTCGGCCATCTCCGGGCGACGCAGGTCGATGAAACGGTAGCGCAGGCGGGTTTCCTCGCCGACGTCGGTGTATTCGTTGAGCGGGAACGGCGGGGTTTCCGCCTCGTTGAGCACGTCCAGCTCGTAGCCCAGCACTTCGATGGCACCGGAAGCCATGTTCGGGTTGACCGCACCGGCCGGACGCAGACGCACCTTGCCGGTGATCTTCACCACGTATTCGCTGCGCACGCGGTCGGCCTTGGCGAAGGTCTCCGCGCGATCCGGGTCGAACACCACCTGGGCCAGGCCTTCACGATCACGAATATCGAGGAAGATCACCCCACCATGGTCACGGCGACGGTGGACCCAGCCGCAAAGGGTGATTTCCTGGCCATCCAGGCTCTCGTTCAGTTGGCCGCAATAGTGGCTGCGCATCATGATCGTGGTTCGCTTCTCTAAAAGGTCTTGGATGGGTCAGGCGTATTCTGCGCACTGGGCGGAGGCAACGCCGCGGCGAGCGTCCAGCCGCGCGCCCCGTGTTGAAAAGAGCGGGATTATATAGGGTAAATCGCCCCGGTGCAGCCGCCCGGCAGATGCCTTCTATAATGAAGGGCGCCTCCATCATGGAGAAGATGCCATGCCCCTGCCCCGCCTAGCCGATCTGTCCAGCGACCTGCTGGAGGACTTTCGCCTGGATGCCGCCGACCAGTTCCCGCGTTGCGAGCAACTGCTGATCGAACTGGAGCACGCGCCCAGAGACGGCGAACGGCTACGTGAACTGTTCCGCCTGGTGCATACGCTCAAGGGCAACCTGGGTTATATCGACCTCAATGCCCTGATGCCCTTGCCACAGGCCATGGAGGACGTGCTGGACGCCCTGCGCAGCGGGCGCCTGGCGTTCGACAGCCTGCTTGGCGACATCCTGCTGCTGACGCTGGACCATCTGCAGGCCCTGGTTGGCCAGGCACTGGGCGGCCCGGACGCACGCCTGAGCCAGACGCAGTTCGAGCACCTCTGCCAGGCGCTGCAGGCCCTGGCCGTGACGCCAGCCGAACAACAGACGGAGGCTCGCCGCACATTGCTGCAGCAGATGGACCCCAGCACCCGCCTGCAAGCCCCGCCAGTTCTCGCCGAGAGCCCTACCGAGGCACTGCTGGCCCGCCACGGCATCGCCGCCGACCCGGATCTGCAGTTCTTCGCTGCACTCACCCAGGCCGCCGAACAACGCTCGCACTACTGGCGAGGACGCAACCTGCGCCTGCTGGATCTGGCCCTGAGCATCAATGCCCAGGGTGGCCAGGTCGAGCGCCCCGAGCAACTGGCAGCGGCGGTATGCCTGCACGATCTAGGCATGGCGTTTCTGCCGCTGGAACTGCTGCACAAGCAGGCCGATCTCAGCCGCGACGAACGGCGCCTGGTCCATGGTCACCCACGTCTGGCCAGCGAGCTGCTAAAGCGCATGCCTGACTGGGCGCCGGCCATGGAAATCATTCTGCAACATCAGGAACACGCCGACGGCAGCGGCTATCCCAAGGGCCTGCGCGAAACCGAGATCGCACCCGGGGCGCTGATCCTCAATATCGTCGACACCTTCGATGCACGCACCCACGAGCGCGCGCACCAGACGCTGAGCAAGCGTCCGCTTCTGCGAGCGATACTCGAGATCAACAACCTCGCCGGACAGCAGTTCAGCACCCATTGGGTCGACGTCTTCAACCGCACCCTGCAGCAACGGCCCAACCTGGCGCACGGCTGAAACGGCTGTACCGGATCGACTGCAGTGGCTAAGCTCCGCGATTCATGGATAGCCCAGTGCAAGGAGTTCGCATGCCCTCCCTAAGCGGAAAAACCGCCGTGATCACCGGCGCAGCCTCGGGTATCGGCCAGGCACTTGCCGTTCGCCTGGCGGCCGAAGGCTGCCAACTGGCCCTGGCCGACATCGACCTGCCACAGCTGGAACGCAATGCCGAAGCGCTGCGCCACCAGAGCCCGCGCGTCACCTGCCATGCCCTGGACGTGGCCCAGCGCGACGCGGTGCATGCCTTCGCCGAGCAGGTGATAAGCGAACACGGCGGCGCCGATCTGATCATCAACAACGCCGGCGTGGCCGTATCGCAGACCATCGATCAGCTCAGCTACGAGGATTTCGAATGGCTGATGAACATCAACTTCTGGGGCGTGGTGCATGGCAGCAAGGCCTTTCTGCCGCACCTGCTGCGCCAGGGCAGCGGGCATATCGTCAACCTGTCGAGCATCTTCGGCATCATCAGCCTGCCGAGCCAGGGCGCCTATAACGCCAGCAAGTTCGCCGTGCGCGGCTTCACCGAAGCCCTGCGCCAGGAGGTCGCCTGCCGCGGCGTGGCGGTCAGTTGCGTCCACCCCGGCGGAATCAAGACCAATATCGCCCGCTCCGCACGCTTCTATCGCGGCATAGATGGCTCTCAGGACGCCGAGCGCGCCTGCCAGAATTTCGACAAGCTGGCGCGAACCACCGCGGCCCAGGCAGCCGAGGTCATCGTCAATGGCATCAAGAGCGGCAAACCGCGCATTCTGGTAGGCAGCGACGCGCGCCTGCTCGACCAGATTCAGCGACTGCTACCGGCGTCCTATCCCGGACTGCTGGCCAGACTGCTGGGCAGAAAGGGAACCGCAAGCCATCAATAGCTTCTAACCATCGCTTTCATTGATCCAAGCCAGAATCGCCTCGCATCTCGCCATGTTAGGCTCTGCCCACATTGCCGGATAAGCATCCCGGGCTCACCTGAAAGGAGAAAGACCATGGAAATCAATATAGGAATCGCCGAACAGGATCGCGCCGCCATCGCCGAAGGCCTCTCGCGCCTGCTGGCCGACACCTACACCCTGTACCTGAAGACCCACAACTTCCACTGGAACGTCACCGGCCCGATGTTCAACACCCTGCACCTGATGTTCGAAGGGCAGTACACCGAACTGGCCCTCGCCGTGGACGCCATCGCCGAACGCATCCGCGCGCTGGGCTTCCCGGCCCCGGGCACCTATGCCGCCTACGCCCGCCTGTCCTCGATCAAGGAAGAGGAAGGCGTACCCAGCGCAGACGAAATGATCAAGCAACTGGTGCAGGGCCAGGAAGCCGTCGTACGCACCGCCCGCGGCATCTTCCCGCTGCTGGATAAGGTCAGCGACGAACCCACTGCCGACCTGCTGACCCAACGCATGCAGGTGCATGAAAAGACCGCCTGGATGCTGCGCAGCCTGCTCGCCGCGTGACACGCCCAAAGGCCCGGTTTTCCGGGCCTTTTCATTAGGCAGAGAGGCACGGGCTGTTCTATGCTCTGGCCATTCGCCATAGACTTGTTCGAGACATATGAGTCAGCCGCCCAAACCGCCCAGCATCATCGACCTGTATCCCGAGGAGACCCGCGAGGCAGCGGCGCTGCTCAAGCAGGCCGTGCCATTGATGATGCGTCACGATATCCCGCCCAATCCGGTGCACTATGCACTCTGGTACACCTACAGCAGAGGCAGCGAGCCGGAGCTCAACCGTCGCCTGGACAAGGTCGTCGAGGATTTCGACGTGTTCCCGCCGGACACCGCCAGCAAACTCTTTCGCGACTACATCATTCGCGGCGAGCTGGAGGAAGCCCGTGCCGGCCAGCAGCAGGTGATCGAACTGGTCGATGACATCGAGGGTGACGTTTCCCGCAGCGTGATCGGCAGCGAGAACTATCAGCAGAGCCTCAGCCATGGGCTCAGCGCCCTGCAGGAACCGATCATCGACGACCTGCCCAGCGTGCTCAGCGGTTTGCAGGAAAGCACTCAGCTGATGCAGGACCAGCAGGAGAAGTTTCTGTACCGCCTGCGCGCCGCCCAGGAAGAAATCACCCACCTGCGCAGTCAGCTCGAGCGGGCGCACCTGGCTGCAACGCTCGACAGCCTGACCCGGGTGTTTAACCGACATGCCTTCACCCGCCTGCTGGAACGCGCCCTGAGCGAAACCCACAAGGGCCTGGCGCTGGTCATTCTCGATATCGACCATTTCAAACAGTTCAACGACCAGTACGGCCACCCGCTGGGTGATCGGGTGCTGCAGCATGTCGGCCAGCTCCTGCGTGATCTTCTGCCATCAGGCGCCTTTGCCGCCCGTTATGGTGGCGAGGAATTTTGCGTGGTACTGCGCGACTGCGTCGACCTGGGAGCGGTTCTCGAATTTGCCGAAAAACTACGCAACAAGATCCAGGCGCTGCGGGTCAAGGTACGCCGTACCGATCAGGTGCTCGACAGTATTACCGCCTCCTTCGGCTGCGCCCTGGCCGAGGCGGACGACAGCCTGGAAACACTGCTGACCCGCGCCGACGACGCGCTGTATCAGGCCAAGCGCAGTGGCCGCAACCAGGTTCACCCGATTACCAGCAAAACCGTGCTAAGCGCTTGATTTGAGTAGCCCCCGCCTTTGCTGTTAAATAGGTCGGCGCGCCGCGTTAACGTCTTGCGGCGCCTGCACCCTGATCCACCGGTGCGCGCCCTGGCCATCCAACTCGCCACCCGCAGAGCGTGCTCCCTCCGCAACACCTTGAGTCATCATTCAATCAGTGAGTTCATCGAAGATGTTGAAGATTGCCCATCTCGTGACAGGGTTCGCCGCCCTGCTGCTGTCTGCCGTACCCGTTTTTTCTGCCTCGTTCCTGACCACTCCGGATGCTATCTATCTGGCCCTCATCGGCCTGCTCAACCTGCTGATCGCCACGCAACAACCCTCATACTTCGGCGGCCTGCGCCAACAGCTGCAGGGCGTGGCCTCCGCTCTGCTGGTCCTGGCTGCCGTCGTGCAGAGCCTGGTACTGCTGGCTCCACTGCCGAGCATCGGCGACCAACCGGCTGTCTGGCTTACCCTGCTGATCACCATCGCCGCCGTTCTGCTGCAACTGGCGGCCCAGGTACGCCCGTCCCTGCCGCAAAGCGCCCAGCGCAGCACCGAGCAATCGAGCGTCACCAGCTCCCAGGAGTCGCGTGAGACCGGCACGGTCAAGTGGTTCAACACCTCCAAGGGTTTCGGTTTCATTTCTCGCGACTCGGGGGAGGATATCTTCGTGCATTTCCGTGCCATTCGCGGCGAAGGCCACCGGGTGCTGATAGAAGGTCAGCGCGTGGAGTTCTCGGTCATGCAGCGCGACAAGGGTCTGCAGGCGGAAGACGTGATTGCCGCAGCACCTTCACGACGCTGAATCGCGCACAAAGAAAAGCCCGGGAAACCGGGCTTTTTCAATTCAGTAATGCGGAGGCGGCGCTTCGTCTTCGACGATGCCCACCTGCCCCTGCAATTCCTCCTGACGCCGCGCCAACGCAGACAACTGCAGTTGCAAACGCTCGATACGCTTGTGCTGTTCGACCAGCTCATCGCTCAACGCCTGGATGGTGTCGTCCTGAAAGGCCAGACGGCTTTCCAGTTCCATGACCCGCGCCTCGAGACTCATTCTACCTCTCCCGAAAACTCGAAATTCTCGGTCAACACCAGACGCAGCTTGCTGACGAGCTGGCGTACCTGCTCCTCTACATAGGGTCGCGGCGGATTGCGCCCCCATACCGGTGCAGGCCATGCAGCATCGCCGCGCCGCCGCACGATCACGTGCATGTGCAGCTGGCTGACCACGTTGCCCAGCGTCGCCACGTTCATCTTGTCGGCGGCAAAGGTGTCCTTGAGGGTTTCGGCCAACAAGGTGGTTTCCTGCCAGAGCTGACGCTGATCAGCGGCGTCGAGCTGGAACAGCTCGCTGACCTCCTCGCGCCGCGGCACCAGGATGAACCAGGGGTAGTTGGCGTCGTTCATCAGCAGCAAACGACACAGGGGGAAATCCCCGATCAGCAGGCAGTCCTGCTGCAAACGCGAATCCAGGGCGAACATAAGGTTCTCCTCGCTTCAATCCAGTCAACCAAGCGTAGCGCCGGTAAGGCGCGGCCGAGGGCGCGCAGCATACGCGCCCCCAAACGACAATTCATCCCGCGCCACGCACCAACGGAAGGCAACCCCGCCCGAACGGCACCGCAGGCGTGCACCATTTTGTTTCCTCCCGTAATGGCCAGGATCAAACGTTACCGCCGACGGTATCGAAAGACATGCTGGCAATGAGCGGCAGCGCCATCCGCCGATCAGCGGCGCCACGTGGCCGAAGCCCCCATCTGGCAGGCCCAGCCCGAATCGTCCACCTCAACAAATCAAGGTTTTAGCGCTTAACGTGGATTTTGAGCACGACTTTTGCTAAACCTTTCCGCAATGCCCGGCACGCCGCGCAGTCGATCAATAACAGCGGTACCAGGCAACTCAGAACCGCGACAACGTCGACGGAACGAAACGCAAGCGCAGAACTACAGATTTGCGACATTCATCAACAGGCAATGCGACACCGCCATGACCGAATGCGCAACGAATAGACTGCAACTATCGCCAATATTGGCTGCATGCTATAAGTTACCGCCGACACAAAAAGAAAGAGCCGCCCATACAACAAAACAGATGGGCAGCGCAACTCTTCTAAACCAAAGGAGCAATCACGATGCAAGTGATGAAGTGGAGCGTAATCGCCCTGGCAGTAGCCGCGGGTACCTCTCAGATGGCAGTGGCTTCCAGCCAGTCCGAATCCAAAGGCTTCATTGAAGACAGCAGCTTCAACATCTTCAATCGTGTTCTGTACATGAACCGCGATTTCCGCAATGGCCCTAACACAGCTGGTACTGGCGACAACGGTTACCGCGAAGAAACCGGCCTGGGCATTCGCCTGCTGTACGAGTCCGGCTTCACCCAGGGCACCGTTGGCGTGGGCGTTGACGCACACTCGCTGAGCAGCATCAAGATCGACAGCGGTCGCGGCCGCTACGGCAATGGCCTGTTCGCAAAGACCGATGACGGTCGTGGCGACGACACTCAGACTGAAGTTGGCGGTGCCATCAAGTTCCGTATCTCCGATACCGTTCTGAAGTACGGCAGCCAATTCACCGCCAGCCCGGTATTCTCCACCGACGACAGCCGTATCCTGCCGGAAGTCGCCACTGGTACTTACCTGGTAAGCAACGAAATCGAAGGTCTGGAACTGAGCGCTGGTCGCTTCACCGCCATGAGCAGCCAGACCGGCACCAGCCGCGATGACATCAACGGCAAAGGCGAAGCTGGCCTGAAGTATGCCAACATCGTAGGCGCTTCCTACTCCTTCAACGACGATCTGAGTGCGGCATTCCACGCCTCCGATGTAGAAGACTACTGGAAAAAATATTACGGCAATCTGAACTACAATCTGCCGCTGGCCGAAGAGCAAGCACTGAACTTCGACTTCAACATCTACAAAACCGATTACGATAAAACTTACACCAACACTGTAAGCGACGAAGACAACACCATCTGGAGCTTGGCTGCTGCCTACTCCATGGGCGCTCATACCTTTACCCTGGCACATCAGCGTTCGACCGGCGATCGCGGATATGATTACGGTGTAGATGGCGGCGGCACCATCTGGCTGTCTAACTCGGTTCAGTTTTCTGACTTCAATGCCAAAGACGAGAAGTCCTGGCAGGCTCGCTACGACATCAACATGGCCTCCTACGGTGTACCGGGCCTGAGCTTCATGACCCGCTACATCCGCGGCACCGACATGGATGTAGGTACTGGCAGCAACGAGCGCGAGCGCGAGCTGGATATCGAAGCCAAGTACGTGATCCAGGAAGGCGCCGCCAAGGATCTGTCCTTCCGCGTTCGTCAAGCGTTCTATCGCAACTCCTTCGAGGGCGACCTGAACGACTTCCGCCTGATCGTCGAGTACCCGCTGAGCGTTCTGTAATCCCTGCGATTACCGAGCAAACGGCAAAACGAAACAGCCCGGCATATGCCGGGCTGTTTCATTTCCGGGATACATTTCCTCAAATCGGCAACGCATATGTCCCCGTTACGTGGGCGACGAGTTCACTCTCATTGCCCGCCGAATACAACGAAACTTCACATACCGCCTGACGCCTGCTCAAACGCAGTATTCGAGCCACGGCCAACAGGTCCACCGGCTGGGGCTTGACCAGAAAGTTAATATTGAGATTGGACGTCACCGCCATCTCCACCCGACCGAGACGCCCCAGTACCACGGCATACATGGCGGCATCGCCGAGGGCCATGATGGTCGGGCCGGACAGCGTGCCACCGGGTCGCACCAGCTTGCTATGAAAGGGCACCCGTGCCAGCACGCCCTCCTCGTCCAGCCGGTCGATACGCAGGTCGATGTCCTCGGCCATGGGCAACCCGACCCGAATCAGTGTCTGCACTTCCAACGCGGTCAATCCCACCCTCGCCTCCTTCTGGCTCACCGGCGCCGCTTCCGCAGCCCCGTCCTGTACGCCACTGTATAGGCACCGTACAATGCCGGCCTATTCCAAGCCCTAGCAACCGACAGAACGGCCAAACATGCGTACCAGTCAGTTCCTGCTCTCGACCCTGAAAGAAACCCCTTCCGATGCCGTGGTGATCAGCCACCAGCTGATGCTGCGTGCCGGCATGATCCGCAAGCTGGCCTCCGGCCTGTACACCTGGCTGCCGATGGGCCTGCGCGTGCTGCGCAAGGTCGAGAACGTGGTGCGCGAGGAAATGAATGCAGCTGGTGCGCTGGAAGTGCTGATGCCGGCCATTCAGCCTGCCGAGCTGTGGCAGGAGTCCGGTCGCTGGGTGCAGTACGGCCCCGAGCTGCTGCGGGTCAAGGATCGTCACGAGCGCGAATTCTGCGTCGGCCCGACCCATGAAGAGGTCATCACCGACCTGGCCCGCAACGAGCTGAACAGCTACAAGCAGCTGCCGATCAACATGTACCAGATCCAGACCAAGTTCCGTGACGAGATCCGTCCGCGCTTCGGTCTGATGCGTGGTCGCGAGTTCATCATGAAGGACGCCTACTCCTTCCATGCCGACCAGGCGTCCCTGCAGGAAACCTATGACCGCATGCATCAGGCCTACTGCAACGTGTTCAGCCGCCTGGGCCTGAACTTCCGCCCCGTACAGGCCGATACCGGCTCGATCGGCGGCACCGGCTCCCACGAGTTCCACGTGCTGGCCGAGTCCGGCGAAGACGATATCGCCTTCAGCAACGTCTCCGACTACGCCGCCAACATCGAGAAGGCCGAAGCCGTGCCGCGTGAGAAAGAACGCGCTGCCGCGACCGAGGACATGCGCCTGGTCGACACCCCCAACACCAAGACCATCGACGCCCTGGTGCAGGGCTTCGGCCTGGCCATCGAGAAGACCATCAAGACCCTGGTGGTGCATGCCGCCGAGGAGGGCAAGCTGATTGCCCTGATCGTGCGCGGCGACCACGAGCTGAACGAAATCAAGGCCGCCAATCTGGAGCAGGTGGCAAGCCCGCTGCAGATGGCCAGCGAAGCGGAGATTCGCGCCGCCATCGGCGCCGGCCCCGGCTCCCTGGGGCCGGTCAACCTGCCGATCCCCTGTATCGTCGATCGCAGCGTGGCGCTGATGAGCGATTTTGCCTCCGGTGCCAACATCGAAGACAAGCACTATTTCGGTGTGAACTGGGAGCGCGACCTGCCGCTGCCGACCGTTGCCGACCTGCGCAACGTGGTTGCGGGTGACCCCAGCCCGGACGGCCAGGGCACCCTGGAAATCAAGCGCGGCATCGAAGTCGGCCACATCTTCCAGCTCGGCACCAAGTACAGCGAGGCGATGAACTGCCAGGTACTGGGCGAGAACGGCAAGCCGGTCACCCTGACCATGGGCTGCTACGGCATCGGCGTATCGCGCGTGGTAGCCGCGGCCATCGAGCAGAACCACGACGAGCGCGGCATTCTCTGGAACGACGCCCTGGCGCCGTTCCACATCGCGCTGGTACCGTTGCGCTACGAAACCGAACAGGTACGCGAGGCCACCGACAAGCTGTATGCCGAACTCACCGCCGCGGGCTATGAGGTGCTGCTGGACGACCGCGACAAGAAGACCAGCCCCGGCATCAAGTTCGCCGACATGGAGCTGATCGGCATTCCGCACCGCGTGGTCGTCAGCGACCGCGGCCTGGCCGAGGGCAATCTCGAGTACAAGAGCCGCGCCGAGACCGAAGCCCAGGCCGTACCGCTGGCCGAGATCCTGCCTTTCCTGCAAGCCCGTATCAGCCGCTGATCACGCCGCACCGAGACATCATGCACACGAGCAACAAGCTTCGCCTGACCGGCGCCGCCCTATGCGGCGCCCTTTTCCTCAGCGCCTGCGCCAACCACTTGCCGCAACGTAGCGAGCATGAGGAGCGTGTCGAGCGCAAATTGCTGGACCACCAGCTGCAGATCGACACAGGCGAACCCAAGGTGCTCGAGCTGCCGCAACGGCGGGTGCGAGTGCATGACCAGAAGAGCTACGAGGTCACCGCTTTCGAGGTGACGCGCCGCTACGACCGCTACACGCCTTACCAACCCTGGCGCGAGCTGTATGAAGTGCCCATGGGTGCGGTGGCGGTGGTGGCTGGCGTCGGCGCCAACGTACTCAACGTGGTGATGCTCGGCAGCCTGCCGGAAACCGCCACCCGCGACTGGATCAGCTATGGCATGGCGGGCCTGAATCCCTTCATGAACGTCGAGTCGAACGGCCGCGCCGAGCAGAATCTGGCGAGCATCGAGGAAGTGCAGCGTGATCGCCGCATGGAGTACATCAACCTGCCCTGGTCGGAACGTCCCGTGCAGGTCAAGGCCGGCGAGCAGCAGTTCGAGCTGCTTACCGACAGCAGCGGCGTGCTGCGCCTGAATCTGCTGGACAGCCCGTTCAGCGAACAGGACATCGCCCGCCTCAACCTCCTGCAGCTGAGCGTCGAGGATCGTCTGGGCGACGAGGTGGCGCGTGCCGAGGCGACGCTGATGGTCAGCCATACCCTGCGCGGCAAGCTGCGCGAAGCGCACGATCTGATCTTCGATGACCTCGAAGGCGACGACGTGGCGCAATGGGTGCATCGGGTCAAGCGCCTTTCCGATCTGGGCCTGGAAGAGGAAGCCAGCGAGCTGGAACAGAGCTTGATCGAGCTAACCCGTAACGACCCCGAGTTGCAGGACGCTTTCCTCAAGGCGCTGCTCAAGGACGCCGGGCGTCTGGCGGCCGATCCGGTCGTAAACTGAGCGCATCCGCTACGCGCGCGCCCTAGCGGGCGGCGTAGCTCCCTATACCATCTGCAAGGCTTGCTTGCGTCGCGGTGGCGGGAAGGCCGCGTCGAGCAGGGCCAGATCGTCCGCATGCAGCGCCAGCGATGCCGCAGCGGCGTTATCGCGCAGATGCGCGCTGCCCACGGCCTTGGGTATGGCAATCACACCGTCCCGTCTGATGGTCCAGGCCAGGGCCACTTGGCCCGGCGTCACCCCGTGCCGCTCGGCCACCTCGCGCAGCGCAGGCTCATGCAGCAAGGCGCCCGCCTGGCTCAACGGACAGTAGGCCATCAGCGGCATGCCAGCCTGCTGTTGCCAGGGCAGCAGGTCGTACTCGACTCCGCGTGCCTGCAGGTTGTACAGCACCTGATTGCTGCGACAGGCCGGTTGATCCAGCTCCAGCAGGTCGTCCAGATCGAAGTTGGAAACACCCCAGGCGCCGATCTTGCCCTGCTCGCGCAGCCGCTCGAAGCCTTCGACGGTCTCCCGCAGCGGATAGCGCCCGCGCCAGTGCAGCAGGTACAGATCGATCCGCTCGCATCCCAAACGCTTCAGACTGCGCTCACAGGCCGCCTGAACGCCGTCCAGACTGGCGTTGTGCGGGTATACCTTGCTGACCAGAAAGACCTCGTCGCGGCGCCCGGCAATGGCCTCACCCACCACCTGCTCCGCACCACCCTCGCCATACATCTCGGCGGTGTCGATCAGGCTCAGGCCCAGATCCAGCCCTTCACGCAGCGCGGCGACTTCCCGCGTGCGCTGTCGGTGGTCCTCGCCCATGCGCCAGGTACCCTGACCGACTACCGGCACCTGTACGCCGGCCAATTCAATTGTGCGCATCGCTTCCTCCGGGATTGAGACTGACCAGATCGTATCCCGCACCACGCCATTGCAGAAGGCACAATCCGTGGCCGAAGGGATCGCTCAGCGTTACCAGACGTCCCCAGTCATGTTCATGGATTTCGCCCTCCTGCCGCGCACCGGCGGCGAGCGCCCGAGCCAGCGCTGCGTCCAGATCCGCGACGAGCAGATCCAGATGCAGCGGCGTCCAGTGACGGCGGTAGTCGCGCTGCACACCGGACTGCGGGCAGGGACGAGTGGCAGCGGGCTGGTGCAGCAGGTAGAGCGGTACGGCTGCGCCGAGCATCTCGACGACCGAACCGTCGAACAGCACGCGCCCGACGCTGAAGCCGAGCGCCTGCTGATAGAAGGCCACCGCGGCCGGCAGATCGGGAACATCGAGGTTGAGCAGCAGCTGCATGATCAGAGCGGCTTGAGCAGCAGCAGCAGGGAGACCGGCTGAACGCTCTCGGGATGCAATGGCTCCTGCAGCCATTCCAGACGCCAGCCGGTTTCGCCAATCAGCGTCAGCCAGGATTGCAGGGTGCGGAAGAACCAGGGCATCGGTGCCTGGAAGCCCTCGCCGAAACCGACGAAATCCTCGACCCGCCAACCGTCCTGATAAGGCTCGCCATGGCTGGCGCGCCAGGGGTGCAGGGTCTGGATCAGCAGACTGCCGCCAGGCGCCAGCAACGCGTGCAGGCTGCGCAGAATGGGCTGCAGCGGCTCTTCGAGCAGGGCGAAGTTGCACACCAGCACCTCGAAACGCCCCAGCTGCTCGGCATGCTGCTCCAGTTCGGCATAGCCACAGACGCGATACTGACTGCGCCCGTCGCAGGCGGCGCGGGCTGCCTCGATCAGCGGCGCGGAAGCATCCACGCCGACCGGCTCGATGCCGTGTTCGGCCAGCCCACGGCACAGCCAACCCTCGCCGCAGCCGATATCCAGCACCCGCTTGGGCTGCAGCGCCAACACGGCCTGGATGATCGCCGCATCGGTGACCAGGCGCCGGCTCTCGATACGCTGTTCGCGCACCGCCGCAGCCCAGGCATCGGCGTTGGCCTGCCAGCTTTGCTGAAGCTGCTCTCGATGATCGCGCTGCATGCCGCTTCCCCTGCATTGTGTGCATTGCCAGCGAGTCTAGCGCCAATGAGCGGCCCAGACACGCCTTGCGTCAAAACCGCCAGCCAGACCCGCGCACAGCGGCTAAGCTGATAATAGGCAGACGAGGCGCCAGGGGGCAGAGCCCGTTAAGCGGCAGTCTCGTGTTTTTCCGTGGAGCAGACAGGCCAGGCCGGTGGATTATGGGCGCGTTATGGCAATCGGATCCTCAGCACCGCGAACTGGCGTCGAACGTCTTGCCGACGGTCGACGACAAGCCGGCTCCGCGGCCACGCCGCTGGCGTCTGGCGTTTTACTCCCTGCTGGCGTTGTCGCTGGTGGCCGCCGCCGCGCTGCTGGTCTTCGAGTTGCGCAGCGCGCATTTCCAGGCCCGTGAGCTGAGCCGCTACGCCGCCACCCTCACCTACCGCGTCGAGCAAGGTCCCAGCCCGGACATCCTCTACCCCGCCGACGGCCCCTTCGACAAACGTCAGGGCTACGCCTACCTGCCACTGATGCTGGAGCGTCTGCAGCAACGTGACTTCACCATCAGCGAGCAGGCGCGCTTCTCGCCGGCACTGATGGCCTACAGCCGTCGCGGCCTGTTCCCGCCCTTCGTTGAGAAGAGCCAAACCGGCCTCAGCATCAGCGACTGCCGCGGCACGCCCTTCTATGAGTTCCGCTATCCGCAACAGGGCTATGCCGATTTCGCCAGCATTCCGCCGCTGGTGGTGAGCAGCCTGCTGTTCATCGAGAACCGCCATCTGCTGGATACCGAGCAGCCGCTGGCCAACCCGGCCGTGGACTGGCCGCGGTTCGCCATGGCCGCCCTGTCGCAGATCGGCAAGGTGCTCGACATGCAGGACCAGTCCGCCGGCGGCAGCACCCTGGCCACCCAGCTGGAAAAGTACCGCCATTCGCCGGACGGCCTGACGCTGTCGGCGGGAGAAAAACTGCGGCAGATGATTTCCGCCAGCGTGCGCGCTTACCAGCAGGGGCCGCAGACCCTCGAAGCACGCCAGACCATCGTGCGCGACTACCTCAACAGCGTACCGCTGTCCGCTGCACCGGGGCACGGCGAGGTCCACGGCCTGGCCGACGGTTTGCGCATCTGGTACGGCGCAGACTTCGAGCGCAGCAACGCCCTGCTCGACCCGGCACGCACGCCCGAGGCCAGCCTGGCCGAACGAGGTCTGGCCCTGCGCCAGGTCCTGTCGCTGATGATCGCCCAGCGCCGCCCCTCCTACTATCTGGCTCAGGGGCGCAAGGAAATGGAGGCGCTGACGGAGAGTCATATCCGCCTGCTGGCTGCCGGGGGGTTGATCGACGCCGAACTGCGTGACGCGGCGCTGACGCAGAAGCTGCAGTACCGCGACTGGCAGCAGGAATCCAACCTGCGCCCGGTGGAAAGCGACAAGGGCATCAGCGTGGCCCGCTCACGTTTGTCCAATCTGCTGGGCATGCCGCTGTACGATCTGGACCGCCTCGATCTGGCCGCACGCAGCACCCTGCAGCGCGACCTGCAGCAGGAGGCCAGCCTCTACCTGCAACGCCTGGCCGACCCGGAATTCGCCGGCAAGATCGGCCTGTTCGGCGAGCGCCTGCTGTCAGCGGAAAAGACCGCCGAGGTGCGCTACAGCTTTACCCTGTTCGAACGCACCGCCACCGGCAGTCGGGTGCGCGTGCAGACCGACAGCACCGACCAGCCGTTCGACATCAATGAAGGCAGCAAGCTGGAGCTGGGTTCCACCGCCAAGCTGCGGGTGCTGGCCACCTATCTCGAAGTCATTGCCGAGCTGCATCAGCGCCACGCCGGCAAGAGCCCGGCCGAGCTGCGCAGCGTCGAGATCGCCGAGCAGGACTACCTGAGCCGCTGGGCGGTCAACCACCTGCTGGCCAATCCCGGCGCCGACCTGGCCAGCATGCTGGAAGCCGCGCTGGAGCGGCGCTACTCGGCCAGCCCGCACGAGCGCTTCTTCACCGGCGGCGGGCTGCATACCTTTGGCAACTTCCGCCGCGAGGACAACGGTCGCAACCCGACCCTGCGCGAATCGCTGCGCGAGTCGATCAACCTGCCGTTCGTCCGCCTGATGCGCGACCTGGTGCGCTACAGCACCTATCAGAACAGCGCCGAACTGCTCAAGGACGACAAGGACCCACGCCGCCAGGAATACCTGCAACGCTTCGCCGATCAGGAGGGGCGGACCTTCCTGCTGCGTTTCTGGCGCAAGTACCAGGGCCAGCCGGAACAGCAGCGACTGGAAACCTTCCTCAGCGGCCTGCGCCAGACCTCGGTGCGCCTGAGCGCCGTGCACCGCTACCTGCAGCCGCATGCCGACGAAGCCACCTTCGCCGCGTTCCTACGCGCCCAGCTGCCGCACGAAAAACTCACCGATCAGCGTATCGCGCGTCTGTATCAGGACTACGGCCCCGGCGCCTACAGCCTGCCGGATCAGGGCTATATCGCCCGGGTCCACCCTCTGGAACTCTGGCTGCTGGGCTTTCTGATCGAGAATCCGCAGGCGAGCTTCGGCGACGCCGTGGCCGCCAGCGTCGACGAGCGCCAGGAAGTCTATGGCTGGCTGTTCCGCAGTCGGCACAAGAGCGCCCGCGACAGTCGCATCCGCATCATGCTGGAGGTGGAAGCCTTCTCCGACATCCACCGGCGCTGGAAGAACCTCGGCTATCCCTTCCAGCATCTGGTGCCCTCGCTGGCCACCGCCCTGGGCAGTTCCGGCGACCGGCCGGCGGCGCTGGCCGAACTGATGGGCATCATCCAGAACGACGGCGTTCGCCAACCGGTGCTGCGCATCGACGAACTGCACTTCGCCGCCGACACGCCCTACGAGACGCGGGTCGAGCGCAACACCCAAGGCGCCAAGCGAGTGATGGCCTCGGAAGTGGCCGCCGCGCTGCGCAATGCACTGTCCCAGGTGGTCGAGGGCGGCACCGCACGGCGGCTGCAGGGTACCTTCCAGCTGCAGGACGGCAGCAACCTGACCCTGGGGGGCAAGACCGGAACCGGCGACAACCGCATCGAAAGCGTCGGCGCCGGCGGGCGGGTGATCAGCTCGCGGGCGATGAACCGCACGGCCACCTTCGTGTTCTTCCTCGGCCCGCGCCACTACGGCACCCTCACCGCCTTCGTGCCGGGACGCGAGGCAGAGCGCTTCACCTTCACCTCGGCGCTGCCGGTACAGGTGCTCAAGGGCATGGCGCCGATACTCGCGCCCTATCTGGAACCGGGTAGCGTCACCCTTTGCCAGGCGCCCCAGAGTACGCCGCAGATCAGTTGGCGGTAACACGTGGTAACCAGAGCAGTGCTGGCGGGATGAAACCGCCAGGCGCAGGCGCAGTCCATGGCAGCATCACCCGTTTAGCTTATGAGCCTCGCCCATGCCTGCATCCTGGAGCGCCCTGCTGCGCCGTCGCCGCCTGAGCCTGATCATTCTGGCCAGCCTGCTGGTTCTGCTGCCCATCGGCTGCGCCAAACTGGAGCAGACCGAGCGCGAACTGGTGTTTCGCATCGAACCGGGTACCGCCCGCTGGTTCAGCGGCCTGCCGGCCGGCATCGAGGACGTGCAGTTGCAGTCCCCCGACCTGGCGGCCGACGAGAGCCTGCATGCCTGGTGGTGGCCGTCCTCGCGTCAGGACGCGCCGACCCTGCTGTATTTGCATGGCTCGCGCTGGAACCTCACCGGCCAGCTGTTTCGCATCGAACAACTGCATGCGATGGGCTTTTCCGTGCTCGCCGTCGACTATCGCGGCTTCGGCCAGAGCCGCGGCGCGCTGCCCTCCGAACGCAGCGTGTATCAGGACGCGCTGATCGCCTGGCAGCATCTGGCCAGGCTGCAGCCGGATCCAGGCAAACGCTTCATCTACGGTCATTCCCTCGGTGGTGCGGTAGCCGTCAATCTGGCACGCGAGCTGGCCGGCGAACGGCAGCAAGCGCAGGCTGCCGGCCTGATCGTCGAGTCCAGCTTCACCAACCTGGGCGATGTCGCCGCGGCGGTGACCAATACCTCGTTGCCGGTGCGCTGGCTGCTGTCGCAGGAGTTCGACTCGCTGAGCAAGATCGGCGAGGTGGGCATCCCCGTGCTGATCGCCCACGGGCGCGACGATCGCTACGTGCCGTCGCGCTTCAGCGAGGCGCTGTTCGACGCCGCCAACGAGCCCAAGCAACTGCTGCTGATCGACGGCGCCAACCATAACAATGGCCTGCGCATGGCTGGCAACAGCTATCGCCAGGCCCTACAAGCACTGGGCCTGGCACTGAACTGAGCCGACAGCGAATAGCGCTGATGTACGCCGGACTGCATCCGGCGACGCACTGCTATTTCTGCTGGTGAAACTGCTGCAGGTAGAGCTGCTCCACCTTGGTCCGTGCCCAGGGCGTCTTGCGCAGAAAGGTCAGGCTCGACTTGATGCTCGGCTCATGCTTGAAACAGCGCACGTCCACCTGCCGGGCCAGCCCATCCCAGCCGATACGCTCCACGAGCGCGGTGAGGATGGCTTGCAGGGTGACACCGTGGAGCGGGTCTTTCGCGGTCATGGACAACCTGTACTGAGTACCGAGGCAGGGAGCGCCACCTTAGCCAATGGCGAGCGCCGAAGAAAGCCCGCTACTCGTTCCCCTTCGGCTGCTGGCCGGCTGCATCGTTCTCGCAACGAATCCCTTCGTCGAGAAAATCCTTGTTGGCTTCGCGAATCAGCTTGGCCGCCTCGTCATACAAGAACGGCAGAAACATGAAGCGCCGCCCCCTGGTCACCGGTAGCGCCTCATGCAATAGCGAACAGGCGAAGACCACCGCACCGCCCGTTGGGGCGCCATAAAGCGCCGAGCCGAACTCAGGAAAGCGCAGCCAGCCCCCCTCATACTCGCCACTATTGAGAAACAGCGAGACAGCAAAGCGCCGATGCGCGGTCCCCTTGGTCGTGTTGTCCCGGTGCGGGCGGAAGTGTCCTTGTTCCGTGGCGTCATAGCAGCCGATGAGGTAACGCTCCATCCGCGACACCTTGAACTGAAAGGCTCGCTCGATCTGCGGTACGAGACGCTGGTAGATGCGCAGACGACAGGCCTCCCGCAATGCCTCGTCCTCCACCAAGCAGTCGCGTCTACTCTTGTGCGCCTGGCCGATGACCTGCACGGTCTTGCCGTCGATGTCCTGCATGTAACCGGATGGCTCGCCGCCGCGAGCAGCGTAGTAATCCATCAGCGCCTGGCACAGGCTCGGCTCGAATACCCGAGGCAACACCAGGACAGGCGCCTGGAAAGCAGCATGGTGGGGTCTCTCGATATGCGGCAGGCTATCCAGCACGCGGGCCAGCGCCTTCAGGTAATGAGCCACCTCACCGTTGAAGGGCAATACCGCCAGCACCCGTAGCATGGGATCGAGCACATAACTGACACGCTGATAACGACCATCGCCACAGCAGGCGCCATAAAGGCGACTGACCTTGCGGTCGAAATCCCAGAAGTAGCGCACCCCGGGCAATGCGTCATTAACCCGTTCCAGCCGCTGGTCGTCGCTGTCGACGGACACTCCGAAGAAGGCCAGATTGAGGTCGTCGAAATGCTGGCGATGCTTGCCCAGCCCTGCCAGTAGCTCGTGACTGTCGGGATCGCCGGCCGATGCGAAGAAGCACAGCAGAATATAGCGGCCGCCCACCGTGTCGAATACGAAGCGCGGTTTGTGCTGAGTGGGACAGGTGAACCATGGAGCAGCCTGACCGACTCCAAGCAACGCGGTGCCCATACGACCGGCCTCCGTACGGGAGCGCCAATAGCGCCCATGCGTTGAAGGATAGTCGCTGAGTCCACACCCTCCAGCCCGGCAGGACGACGCTGGACGGACGGCCTTGACCGCTTATCAACAAAAAACGGCCGACACCTTGCGGTGTCGGCCGTTGCAGCACTGGCTACGGAGCATCGTCCGCGGCCAGGATCAAGCGATTACGCCAGTTTGCGCTCAACGTCGTCGAACTGCGCCTGGACGGCCGCTTCCGGCTCTTCGGTGATCAGGCTGACCACGACGATGGCGAGAGTGGCGAGGATGAAGCCCGGGATGATCTCGTACAGGCCGAAGATGCCGCCCATGGAGGACAGCTGCTTCCATACCACCACGGTGATGCCGCCCAGCAGGATGCCGGCCAGCGCACCGTTGCGGTTCATCCGCTTCCAGTACAGCGACAGGATGATGGCCGGACCGAAGGCGGCACCGAAACCAGCCCAGGCGTAGGACACCAGGCCCAGCACGGTGGTGTCCGGGTTCAGCGCCAGGATCAGGGCGACGATGGCGATCGCCACCACGGCGCCACGGCCGATCCAGACCAGTTCCGCGCCACCGGCGTCCTTCTTCAGGATCGCCTTGTAGAAGTCTTCGGCCAGGGCCGAGGAGCTCACCAGAAGCTGCGAATCGGCGGTGGACATGATCGCGGCCAGTACGGCCGCCATCAGGATACCGGCGACCACCGGGTGGAACAGGCTGTTGACCAGCACCATGAACACGGTCTCGGCATCGCCCAGATCGGTCTCCAGGTAGCCCACGGCGACCCAGCCGATGGCCAGGGCAGCGAACAGGGTCAGTGCGGTCCAGCCCACGGCGATACGGCGAGCGGTGGGCATGTCCTTGTCGTCGGAAATCGCCTTGAAGCGCGCCAGGATGTGCGGCTGACCGAAGTAGCCCAGGCCCCAGCCAAGCAGCGAAAGGATGGCGATGATGCCCAGCGGCTGGCCCTTGGCATCATTGAAGAAGGTCAGCAGCTCGGGGTTCTTGGCCACGATGGCGGCATGCGCGGCGTCCACGCCACCCACCGCGTTGAGGGCGAACACCGGCACCAGCACCAGCGCGGCGGCCATCAGCAGGCCTTGCACCACGTCGGTCCAGGCCACGGCGAGGAAGCCACCGAACAGGGTGTAGGAGACCACGGCCAGGGTGCCGATGACCACGGCGATTCGGTAGTCGAAGCCGAATACGGTCTCGAACAGCTTGCCGGCTGCGACCAGACCGGAGCTGGCGTAGAAGAGGAAGAACAGCAGAATGAAGATGGCCGAGATCACGCGCAGCGCATGGGACTTGTCGTTGAAGCGATGCTCGAAGTAGGACGGCATGGTCACCGAGTCGCTGGCTGCGTGGGAGTAGACGCGCAGGCGACGGGCAACGAACAGCCAGTTCAGCCAGGTGCCGGCCAGCAGGCCGATGGCGATCCAGGAGGCCTCGAAGCCGGCTACCAGGGCGTAGCCCGGCAGGCCCAGGAGCAGCCAGCCGCTCATGTCGGAAGCGCCGGCGGACAGGGCCGCGGTGGTCGGGCCGATGGAACGGCCGCCGAGGATGTAGTCGGACAGGCTGCTGGTACGGCGATAGGCAACGATGCCCAGCCACAACATCAGCACCAGGTAGACCACGAAGGTCACCCCTACAACAAGAACGTTCTGCTCGCTCATTTTGTTGTTCTCTTTCTGGTCACGGCCGCGGCCGTGGTTATGGTTCAAGCGACTGCAGGTGCAACCGCTGCCGGGTCTGACGCCCGCCAGGCGGGCCAGGTCAGATACGGGCAATGCCTTGGAGGCACACCCGGGGAATGCTCATGCCGCCATGGCGGCCCCTCTCCCTGGTTTTCGCCGCCGCCAGCTCGACATACGCCGCGCCGGTCAGTTGCCTCGTGCCCTGCAGCGCTCCTTACTAGCGGTCTAGCCTAGCAACGACGCTACTGCACACGAGACGGGCGAGGGGCGGAATGTAGAGGCTCCGGTGCAAGGGCTTCTTGCAAAAAACTCTGGAGTTTTTGCAGAAATCTCCAGGCCGGGGAACTTCTGGCGAACGCGCGTTCGGCCCCGGGCATACCCACGAAAGGCTCGCAGGCGCCTATCTCGCGCCATGCCGGCCGATAACCGTCAACCTTACGCTTGGCGATAAGGCAGGTAGCTGCGCGCCTCTTCGGCATAAGCCAGCACGCCAGGACGCTCCTGCTCGAGAAAGTCCGCAACCGCGGCATGTAGTCCGGGATGCAGCAGCAGATGCCAGGAGCGGGTGATCACCGGCTCGAAACCGCGGATCAGCTTGTGCTCACCCTGCGCCCCGGCGTCGAAACGCGCCAGCCCTTCGCTCATGGCCAACTGCATGCCCTGGTAGAAGCAGGTTTCGAAATGCAGACGATCGAACTCCGCCAGGCAGCCCCAGTAGCGCCCGTAGAAGGTATCCCCGCCCACCAGGCTCAGCGCCATGGCCACCGGCCGCCCATGCTGCTGCGCCAGCACGACGCGAAGCGCCTCGGGCATGCGCTCGGCCAGCAGGCTGAAGAACTCCCGCGTCAGATAAGGCGCCTGGCCGCGCACGTGATAGGTATTGGCGTAGCACAGGTAGACGAAGTCCCACTGCGCCTCGCTCAGCTGATGCCCCTGCAGCCAATCGAACTCGATGCCCTGTCCGGCCACCTGCTCGCGCTCCTTGCGTAACTGTTTGCGCTTGCGCGAGCTGAGGGCATCGAGAAAATCCTGAAAATCGCGGTAGCCGCGGTTGTGCCAGTGAAACTGGCAACCCAGACGCGGCAGCCAGCCGCTACGCGGCTCGAGCAGCGCATCGCAGGCAGGCGTGGTGAAGTTGACGTGCAAGCTCGACAGCCCCTCGCCGGGCAGGCCTGCACTCAGCTCATCGAGCAGTCGTGCAGCAGCGTGCGGCTCGCCCAGCAGGCGGGCCCCGCTCACCGGGGAAAACGGCACGGCGCCGAGCAGCTTGGGGTAGTAGGCGATACCGGCGCGGCGACAGGCATCGGCCCAGGCGTGATCAAACACGTACTCGCCGTAGGAGTGCTGCTTGAGGTAGGTCGGCATGGCCGCCTGCAGCCGCCCCTGCTCGTCGTACCAGAGCCGGTGCGAGGGCTGCCAGCCGCTGCGCCCACCGACGCTGCCGCTGTCTTCCAAGGCGCTCAGAAAGGCATGGCGCACAAAGGGCTGCGGCGTCGACAGCAGCGCATCCCAGCTGGCGGCCGGCAGTTGGGACAGTTGAGGCAAGGTGTGCAGAGGCATGGCGCCAGTCTGGCGAAAGCGGCGGACGAAAAAAAGCCCCGCCAGTGGCGGGGCTCAATTCAGGAGCAGAATCAGCGATGCATTAGAAGGCGTACTGCACGCGCATCACGAAGGCGTCACCGTCGTCGTCACCAGCGGTGTTGGTGATCTTGTCAGTTTCGGCCTTGACGTAGTTGGCTGCGACCTTGACCACGTCGTTGACGTACCAGTTCACGCCGACGGTGTGCAGCTTGGCCTTGGTATCACCCACTTCACGAGTAGCGGTGGCAACGGTGACGTTGTCGTCTTCGATCTTGATGTTGTCGTAGCGATAGAAGACTTCCCAGGCACCCAGCTGCTTGTCGGACGGCTTGATCGCGTCGAAACGCGCGCCATCCAGACGGTAACCGCGGGATTCGCCGGTCAGGGTGTAGGCCAGTTGCGCGTAGTAGCCGTTGGCCTTGATGTCTTCGATGCCAGCGCGGTCAGCCTTCAGCTTGCGTGCCAGGTACTCGGCCTGAGCGGAGAACGGGCCCATGGCGTAGGCCAGTTCGGCGCCCCAGGCGGAATCGCTGTCGAAGTCGCCGGCGATGCCCTGGAAGCCGCCGAAGACGGCGCGGTTGCCGTTGGTGCCGGCGTCGTTACCACCGTTGGTGGAGACGCCGCGTACGGTCAGACGCGGACGGATGCGGCCATCGGCAGCAACGTCGTCGAGACCGCGGTTGGCGTAGTTCAGGCCCAGGTGCAGGACGTTACCCGGCTCGGCCATGGGGGCGAACACGCCGCGCAGGTTGAACTGCTTGACGCTCTCGCCGTCGGTGTCGTTGCTGTCCTTGGCACTGACACCACCGGACATGAAGGCCATGTTGCCGATGACCGAGCTGGCCTGTACGCCCAGACCGTTCTCGTGGCCGTTGACCCAGTCGGCGATTTCATAGATGGCGGAACGCTCGATGGCGGTGATCCACTTGGAGCTGGTGGCCTTCTCCAGACCGAAGTCCGGGTCGAAACGGCCGACACGGATATTGACCGGGTTGAAGCCGGTGTAGGTCACCGACGCTTCGTCGAAGTAACCGTCGTCGCTGTTACCGGCGTTGTGAGCCAGGTCGTAGCTGATAACGTACTTCCAGTCCTTGTAAACGGTACCGGACAGTTCCAGGAAGGCGCGACGGAAGTAGGCAGCGTCGGCGTTGTTGCCGTTGCGGGTGTAGAAGCCGTCGAAGGTGCCGTAGTCAGCCTGCAGACGGCCGCCCAGCTTGAAGCTGAATTCTTTGTCGGTAGTGGCGACTTCAAGGCCGCCCTTGGTCTTGATCACGATATCGGCGCCGTCAGTGGTGACGGTACCGGCGAAAGCCTGGGCGGAAACGGCCAGGGCCAGGGCGCTGGCTGCGAAACCGGCGAAGTGCTTACGGATCATCGAGAAATTCCCCTGTTGGACTTTTAGTGTTGAAAACACCCGAGCGCAGGGCTCGTTCGTGCTGGGGGGAATCTTGGCGAGGGGTTATTTCAGCTCAGTTGCTGATATATAAAGATTTGATGACAGCGGAACTTTTTACTTCCAATGCGCATAAGGCAGCCTGAAGCTGCCTTTCCCGCTCAGGACGTATGCAGGCGTGGCGCGAAAAGGATGATGGCCGCGCCCGCCAGACACAGCGCCGCGCCCAGCCAGTCGCTGAGCATGGGACGGGTCTTTTCGATCAACGCCAGCCAGGCCAGCGAGGCGACGATATACACACCACCGTAGGCCGCGTATGCACGCCCGGCAAAAGAGGCCTCCACTCGCGTCAGGATCAGCGCGAACAGAACCAGGCTGAGCAGGCCCGGCGCGATCCACCAGGCGCTGCGATCGAGCCGCAGCCACATCCAGAAGGCGTAGCAACCCGCGATCTCGAACACGGCCGCCAGCAGAAACCACAGATAACTGGTCATCCAGCCGCCCTAGCCACGCAACGTGCCCTCGCGTTCCCAGGCGCAGCGCACGCGCAAGGCGCCCTCCTGTGGGCTGTGGAAACCACTGTCGGACTCCCAGCGGAAGGTGTGCATGCCATTGAGCTCGGTCTCCAGGTGCACCACCGCACTGGCCCAGTACAGGCGTTTGAGCAGCGCCTCGAAGGCTTCGATCCACAGGTTCCACTCGTACTCCACCGCGCCGTAGCTGGCGCCGAAGTGGATCACCTGGGTCTGGTACAGGCCCGCCCCCGGCAGTTCGCAGAAGGAAAACATCTCGCGGCCGAGGAAAGGCCACAGGTCGCCGGCCGGCAGCTCGGCCAGCACGCCGTGGTTGGTTTCCCGACGCAGGCGACGCAGCTCGGGATCATCCGAGGGCCAGTCGCGGATACAGCCATAGACGATGGATTCGGACTCCACACCGGCACTCCTGAAAAAGCAGAACGCCTTCTAACACAGCGCGCCAGGGCAAGAAAGGAACTGGCGCGAATTCTTCAACGCGAGCGCCGCTGGCTGCGCCCGAGCAACCAGGCGACCAGCGTCATCAGCAGGGCAAGAGCGGTGAGTACCGCGAACGGCAGGCGATAGCTGCCGGACAGATCGCGCGCCAGGCCGGTGAGTATCGGAGTCATGCAGGCCAGGCAGTAGCCGGTGAACAGCATCATCGCGGTCCAGCGGCTGACCGCCAGCGGCGAGCCGGCCTCGTAAAGCGGCAGCACCAGCGACAGTGCGAACGAGCCACCGAGGCCGAAACCGATCAGCAGTGCCCAGAGCTCAGGCAACAGGGTCGGCGCAAAGCTGATCATCGCCAGGCACAGGCTGCTCAGCGCGCCACAGGCCAGCAGCAGCGGATAGCGCGCATCGAAGCGCTGCGCCAGCCAGGGCAGCAGGAAGGAGCTGGGCAAACCCATCAGCATGGAAATGCTCAGCAGCGAGTTGCTGCGCAGCAGACTCAGCCCGGCTTCGTGATAGCGCGCCACCACCCAGGTCGCCAGGGCGTAGAACAGCCCCGCCTGCAGGGCGAAGAACCCGCTGATCAGCCAGGCACGCGGCTGTCGCCAGGGTAGACCGCCCTCCTGCGCTTCGCCGCTGCCCACCTGGTTGGGCAGGTAGAGCCAGAGCAGCACGGCCAGCGCAGCGGGCAGCGCCCAGATCGCCAGGCCCAGATGCCAGGCATCGCCGAACAGGCTGGTCGCCGGCGCCGTGAGCACCGCACCGCCGGCGCCGCCGATGGCCATGCCGAGCGAATACCACCCCACCACGCGGCCCATCTGGCCGGCGAAGTAGCGTTTGATGAAACCCGAGAGCAAGGGCCCGGCGACGGCGATGGCGGCGCCGAGAGCGATGGCACTGCCGATCAGTACGGCGCTCTGATGCGCCGCCAGGCGCGCCAGCAGGGCCAGGCTGATCAATCCCAGACAGAGCACTATGGTGCGCTCCAGGCCCCAACGCAGGGCCAGACGCGGCGCCAGTGGCGCAAGCAGGCCCATGCACAGTACCGGCAGCGCGGTGGTCAGGCTGATGAAGCTGCGGCTCAGCGACAGCTCGGTGGCAATCCGCTCGATCAGCGGAGCAAGGGAGGTGATGCCGGGGCGCAGGTTGATCGCCGCCAGCACCAGAGCCATCAATAGCAAGGCCCGAGGCATCGGTTTCACGGGTTATCCAGGGTCAGAACGGCAGGCAGGCCGGGTAGGCCACCCTACCCCTGCAGGCCGCATCGGGCAAGCCTGCAGGCACATTTAGCTGACCTTATGGTCAGTTTGCAGCCTTGCCCTTGCTGCGCATCTTCTCGGCCATGTTGGCCATCTCGTCATACAGCGCCTGCGGATTCTTCTGCTTCAGCGCCCAGGCCATGCGCCCCATTTCATGCGGCAGGATCATGAAGCTGCCCTTGGCCATCTCTGCGTGGATGTACTCGGCGATGTCCGCCGCGCTGATCGGCGAGCTTTCCAGCAACTTGCCCACCTGCGCCTTCATCGCCGGGGTTGGCCCGCGAAAGGAGTCCAGCAGATTGGTCTGGAAGAACGACGGGCAGACCACGTGCACACCGATCTCCTGCTGACGCAGCTCGATCAGCAGACTTTCCGACAGCGCGACCACGCCGGCCTTGGCCACGTTGTAGTTGCTCATCGCCGGCCCCTGCATCAGTGCGGCCATCGAGGCGATGTTGACGATCTTGCCCTTGCTGCGCTGCAGCAGCGGCAGGAAGGCCTTGCAGCCTTTGACGACGCCCATCAGGTTGATGGAGATCTGCCAGTCCCAGTCCTCGAGCGACAGCTCGTCGAAAAAGCCGCCCGAGGCGACCCCGGCGTTGTTGACGATGATGTCGATGCCGCCGAACTGCTCCTCGCACGCCTGCGCCAGCGCCGTCAGCTGGCTGTAGTCACGCACGTCGCAACGACGGGTGAAGCCGTCACCGCCCGCTTCGCGCACCAGCTTGAGGGTCTCGGTCAGGCCCGCCTCGTTGATATCGGCCAGGGCCAGACGCCAGCCCTCCCGGGCCCAGCGCAGCGCGATCTCACGTCCCAATCCGGAACCAGCGCCAGTGATCATCATGCGGTTTTGCATAGCGGGCCTGCCTTGAATGTTTGATTGCAATGGCTGGCAGTGTAGCGAAGGCCATAGTGCTGCCGGCCCTCCATCAGACTTATGAATAGGCGGAGCAAAAACATCGCGCGTAGGGTGTCGCGATGGGAATGCCGATCCGTAGGGTGCGCCATGCGCACCGACCTCGCCACCGCATCCTAAGAGCCGGCCACCCGGAACCAGCAACAGCAGCGGTGCGCATGGCGCACCCTACGATTCGTTGCCCCTAGGCAGCGCGCTTGCGCCAGCGCCACAGCAGCCAGGCATAGACCGCTCCATTGACCAGCACGACCACACCCCCCAGCCACAACTGGATCTGCGGCGTCAGGCCGGCCGGATAGATCAGCGGTATCAGGTAGTGCTCGATGAAGCCACTGTCATAACCGGACTGCCCTGCCGCCTGGCGCAGCTGGTTCTCCCAGGGCGTCAGCGGACACAACAGATGAAAGAACTCAACCACCGCTCCCCAGGCCACCGCCGGCAGGTGCAGCCAGACCAGGCGTGGCCAGCGCAGCAACAGCAGGCCGCCAAACAGCACGAACAGGATGAAGCCCAGATGGATCAGCACCAGCGCATCGGCAGCTACCCGCCACAGCATTTCTCTCTCCCGTCAAAAATAGATCGCAACTTTCAAAGCAATAAAACCGATTAACCGCAGCTATCGCGACCATGTAAAGGTCATATTTCCCGACCTGACCGGCCAGGACTAGCCTTGTACCAAGACGAAACGATTCTCATCGAGGTGCATCATGCTCAAGACCCTGACCTTCACCATCATGCACTTCTGCATCGCCTTCGGCGTCGCTTACGTTTTGACCGGCAGCATTGCCGTGAGCGGCCTGGTCGCCGCGGTGGAGCCGCTGTGCAATTCGGTGGGCTTCTACTTCCACGAGAAGATCTGGGCCCGCCTGGAAGCGAAGAAGCGCGCCAGCAGCATTCCCAAGCATGCCTGGTTGCACCATCAGGCCTGAAAACCGGCTTGCCAGAGCCCCGGGCACCCGCGGCATACTCGGCGGCATCCACAAGGAGCCGCCATGTCCAAGCTGAGCCTGCGCCCCGCGCAACCCGCCGATATTTCACTGATTCTCGACTTCATCCAGGAACTGGCCGAGTACGAGCGCCTCAGCGATCAGGTGGTTGCCGACCCGCTGCTGATGACCGAGCATCTCTTCGGCCCTCGTCCCTTCGCCGAAGTGCTGATCGGTGAGGTGGACGGCGAAGCCGCCGGTTTCGCCCTGTTCTTCCACAACTACTCCACCTTCCTCGGCCGCCCCGGCATCTATCTGGAAGACCTCTACGTGCGCCCCGCTGCCCGCGGCGCCGGCCTCGGCAAAGCGCTGCTGAGCGAACTGGCGCGCCTGGCGGTCAGTCGCGGCTGTGGCCGTCTGGAGTGGTCTGTGCTGGACTGGAACCAACCGGCCATCGGCTTCTATGAAAGCCTGGGAGCCACGGCGCAGGACGAATGGACCGTCTACCGCCTGAGCGGAACCGCGCTCAAGGCGCTGGCCGATCAAACGCGCTGAAGGCAGCCTGGCACTTTGCCCAACTTCTTGCTGTCATAAGCGAGCTGTTGAATCCAGACGTTCTCTTATTAAAGGGACTTGCCACATGCCCAGCCTTGCCCGACTCGCCGCCCTGCTCGGCGGCCTGGTCTTCTGTGCCTCCAGCATGGCCACGGATATAGATGTGGAGAGCTATGGCTTTCCATTGGCCAATCCGTTCGAGGCGACCATCGCCACCACCCCGCCGGAACTGCGCCCGGCGCTACCGAAAGATGGCGACATCAATCAGCGTGACTACGCCGTGCGCATCCGCCCGGACCGCGAGTTCGAGCTGCTGGCCAACTTCTGGCCGGTGACCAAACTGCAGTACCGCCTGGCCCAGCAGAAGGGCCGCGCGCCGCTGATCTTCATCATCGCCGGCACCGGCGCCCACTATGCCACCGGCACCAACGAATACCTGAAGAAGCTGTTCTATGGCGCCGGCTTCCATGTGGTGCAGCTGTCCTCACCGACCAGCTACGACTTCATGGCCGCAGCCTCGCGCTTCGCCACGCCGGGATACAGCCCGGACGATGCCGACGATCTCTACCGCGCCATGCAGGCGGTACGCGCCCAGCACCCGCACCTGGAGGTCAGCGACTTCATGCTCACCGGCTACAGCCTGGGCGCCCTGCATGCCGCCTTCGTCAGCCAGATCGACGAGACCCGCCGCGCCTTCGATTTCAAGCGCGTGCTGCTGCTCAACCCGCCGGTGAACCTCTATACCTCCATCAGCAATCTCGACAAGCTGGTGCAGACCAGGGTCCAGGGTATCGACAACAGCACCAACTTCTATGACCTGGTGCTGGGCAAGCTCACCCGCTATTTCCACGACAAGGGCTACCTGGATATCAACGAGGCCATGCTCTACGACTTCCAGCAGTCCACGGAAAAGCTCTCGGACGAGCAGATGGCCATGCTGATCGGCACCTCGTTCCGCTTCTCCGCCGCCGACATCGTGTTCACCTCGGACCTGCTCAACCGTCGCGGCCTGATCACCCCACGCGGCTACCGCATCACCGAGGGCACCAGCCTCACGCCCTTCTTCCAGCTGGCACTGCGCTGCGATTTCGATTGCTACATCGCCGAACAGCTGATGCCGATGTGGCGCGCGCGCTATGACGGCGGCAGCCTCAACCAGCTGATCGACCAGACCAGCCTCTATGCACTGGAAAATTACCTGCAGAACACCGACAAGGTGGCCGTGATGCACAACGCCGACGATCTGATCCTCGGCCCGGGCGACATCGGCTTTCTGCGCCGCACCTTCGGCGAGCGGCTGACCCTGTACCCGCGCGGCGGGCACTGCGGCAACCTCAACTATCGCGTCAACAGCGACGCCATGCTGGAGTTCTTCCGTGGCTAAGCACAGCACTCTCCTCATCGCCCTGCTGCTGGCCAGCGGGCCGGCGCTGGCCGATCGGCAGGTCGATGCCGACGGTTTCACCAACCCGCTGCAGAACCTGAACTTCAACCCCGGGCTCGATCAGCAGGAATTCGAACGTGCATCCAACGATGCGCTGCAGGTCTACGACCCGCTCGAGTCGTGGAACCGCCGCATCTATCACTTCAACTACCGCTTCGATCAGTGGGTATTCCTGCCGGTGGTGGATGGTTACCGCTATATCACCCCGGACCTGGTGGAAACCGGGGTCCACAACTTCTTCAGCAACCTCGGCGAAGTGCCCACCCTGGCCAACAGCCTGCTGCAGCTCAAGGGCAAGCGCGCGATGAACAGCACCGCGCGCCTGCTGTTCAATACCATCCTCGGCGTAGGCGGCCTGTGGGATCCGGCGACCCACATGGGCCTGCCCAAGGTGCGCGAGGATTTCGGCCAGACCCTGGGCCACTATGGCGTCCCCGCCGGGCCCTACCTGATGCTGCCGTTGCTGGGCCCCTCCAACCTGCGCGACACCACGGGTCTGGTGGCCGACTATGGCCTGGCCACGGCGGTCAACTACCTCGACGTGGCCGAGGCCAGCCGCGCCAACCCCGGCATCACCCTGCTGGACGTGGTGGACCAGCGCGCGAACACCAACTTCCGCTACGGCCAGCTCAACTCACCGTTCGAGTACGAGAAGATTCGCTACTTCTATCACGAGTCGCGCAAGCTGAAGATCGCCGACTGAGCGCCGCCTAAATATCGACTAAATCGATATTTAGGCGGCACAAATTGCACCCATCAATCGATCTAACCGACGTAGCATGTGTCTATTCCCTTATCGAGATGGAGCACATGCCATGACTGATCCACGTCGCATTCTCAGCATTCAGCCAGGCCAGCCAGCGTCCGATGGTGCCGGCGTGCGCCTCAACCGGGTGATCGGCGGGCCAGGCCTGGAACGCTTCGATCCGTTTCTGATGCTTGACGAGTTCTCCAGTAACGACCCCGACGACTACATCGCCGGCTTCCCGCCTCACCCGCACCGCGGTTTCGAGACCATCACCTACATGCTCGAAGGACGCATGCGGCACGAAGACCATCTGGGCAACGTCGGCTTGCTCGGCAGCGGCGGCGTGCAATGGATGACCGCAGCACGCGGCATCATCCACAGCGAGATGCCCGAGCAGGAGTCCGGCGCCATGCGCGGCTTCCAGCTGTGGCTCAACCTGCCGGCCAAGGACAAGCTGGGCGAAGCGGGTTATCGCGACATACCGGCGCAGCAGATCCCGCGCCTGACCACCTCGGCCGGCGTGGAGGTGGTGGTGATCGCCGGGCAGTTCGATGACGGTGAAATCAGCCAGGCCGGCGCGGTGCAGCGCCCGCACACCGAGCCGCAGCTGTTCGATCTGCACCTGCCGCCCGGCAGCCGGATCGCGCCGCGCCTGGCCGACGGTCAGCGGGTCATGCTCTACGTCTACGAAGGCCTGCTCGAACTGCCCGAGGCCAGCAAGCAGGCGGTCAGCGCCGGGCACCTGGTGCGCCTGACGGATGAGGGGCAACTGCGACTGGCCAGCGCCCAGGGCGCACGCGTGCTGCTGATCGCCGGCACGCCGCTGCGCGAACCCATCGTGCAATACGGGCCGTTCGTGATGAACAGCCGCGAGGAAATCGAGCAGGCCCTGCGCGACTTCCGTGACGGCGCGCTGGCCTGAGCCACAAAAGGCGGATCGGTTGTAGGGCACACCATCAAACGACATGCAACCGATGGTGCGCGCGGCGCCCCCTGCCGCATAGCAACACTGCGGTTCAGGCAGGCTGCGCCACTTCGGCCAACCCGAGAAAACGGCAAAGGTCGGCCTTGCGTGCCATCGCGTCCTGATACCCCAGCTCGATCAGCTCGCTGCAGTAACCGGGCTCGAACAACAGGTAGCTGAGCACTCCGGCACCGCCCGCCTTGGTCGCGCCCGGGCCACGCAGGAACAGGCGCAACGCCTTGGGCAACTCGTGTTGATGGCGCGCGGCGATCTGATCCAGCGGCCGGCTTGGCGCAATCACCAGCACCTCCACCGGATTGAGACCCAGCCCACGCGGACGGCGCTCCGGCGGCACCAGGGCACTCATCTGATTGAGGCGCTCGAGCAGCTCGATATCGGTTTCCAGGTTGTCGATGAAGGTACTGTTGAGCATGTGCCCGCCGATCTGCGCCAGGGTCGGCGGCCGCGTGCTGGACACGCGAGGCAGCGCGGCATTGGGCTCGAGCTGGGCATTGCCGCTGACCCCGATCACCAGCACGCGGCTGGCCCCCAGGTGCAGCGCCGGGCTGATCGGCGCCGCCTGGCGTACCGCCCCGTCGCCGAAGTACTCACGGTTGATCTTCACCGGCGGAAAGATCAGCGGAATCGACGCACTGGCCAGCAGATGCTCCAGCTGCAGGCGCGTCGGCACCCCGACACGACGATGACGGAACCAGGGATCGATGGTGGCGCGGCCCTGGTAGAAGGTCACCGCCTGGCCGCTCTCGTAGCCGAAGGCGGTCACCGCCACCGCGCGCAACTGCCGATGACGTACCGCGGCGGCGATACCCGAGAAGTCCAGCTCGCGCATCAGCAATTCGCGCAGCGGCGAACTGTCGAGCAGCGCCACCGGCAGTTCGCGGCCCAGCCCGAGCAGGCTGTGCCCGATGAAGCGCGTCGCCTGGCGTATCACCCCCGGCCAGTCGCTGCGATACACCATATGGGTATGGAAGCCTTGCCACACCGTGGTCAGACGGCGCACGGCCTCGCTGAAGTGCAGCGCGCCGCAGGCCAGACCAACGGCATTGATCGCGCCGGCCGAGGTGCCGACTATCACCGGAAAGGGATTGCGCGAGGAGTCCGGCAGCAGATCGCCGATGGCCGCCAGCACCCCGACCTGATAGGCCGCCCGCGCCCCGCCACCGGAAAGAATCAGCCCGGTGACAGGCTCATGAGGGTGGGCAACTGCGGTCATCGGGCCAATCCTGATTTTCTGTTGAGTATAGGCGCGCTACTTGCGCTTCCCGTACAGCTTCGGCTCACCCTCGGGGCGCGTCTTGAAGCGGCGGTGAGCCCACAGGTACTGCTCCGGGCAGGCGCTGACGACCTGCTCGATCCACTGGTTGATGCGCAGGCAATCGGCCTCTTCGCTCTCCCCCGGGAAGTCCGCCAGCGGCGGATGGATCACCAGCCGATAGCCGCTGCCATCGGCCAGACGCTGCTGGGTGAAGGGCACCACGCGTGCCTTGCCCAGACGAGCGAACTTGGTGGTGGCAGTGACGGTCGCGGCAGTAATACCGAACAGGGGCACGAAGATGCTCTGCTTGCGCCCGTAGTCCTGATCCGGCGCGTACCAGATGGCCCGACCGGCGCGCAGCACCTTGAGCATGGCGCGAATGTCCTCGCGCTCGATGGCGGTGGCATCCAGGTTGTGCCGCTCGCGACCGCGGCGCTGGATGAAATCGAACAGCGGGTTCTTGTGCTCGCGGTACATGCCGTCGATGGTGTGCAACTGGCCGAGTAGCGCCGCGCCGATCTCCAGGGTGGTGAAGTGCACCGCCATGAGGATCACGCCCTGCCCTTCGGCCTGCGCCTGCTGCAGATGCTCGAGGCCCTCGACATGGGCCAGCTTCGCCAGGCGCGCCTTGGGCCACCACCAGCTCATGGCCATTTCGAAGAAGGCGATACCGGTGGAGGCGAAGTTCTCCCTGAGCAAGCGCTCGCGCTCGGCCGCGCTCTTGGCCGGGAAGCACAGTTCGAGATTGCGCACCGCAATGCGCCGGCGCGAGCCGGCCGTGCGATACATCAGCCAGCCCAGCGCACGCCCCAGCTTGAGCTGCAGGCCGTAGGGCAACTGCACCACCAGCCACAACAGCCCGAAGCCGAGCCACAGCGGCCAGAAGCGCGGATGAAGGAAATAGGCACGAAAGCGTGGGCGATCCATGAAAGGTTTCCGAGCACGAGCAAAGCCGCGCATTCTAACGCAGTTTTTCCGCCTGCTCGGAAGCGAGCGGACCCAGCTGGCAGGAGCGAGGTCATCGGCCAGGCGAAAACCGACCAGAAAACCGTTCGCCCGTTCATGATCGAGCGCCGCGAAGCACATGCCACAACGCCGGCTGCTTGCGGCATGCAGCTCGAATCGCTATAAGTCCGGGCATCTTCCGACTCGCCACAAGGCCCATCGCACCACCATGAGCCAAGCCGACCTCCTCGCCCAAGACCCCGTATTCCAGCTCAAGGGCAGCATGCTTGCCATCACCGTGATGGAACTGGCGCACAACGATCTCGACCGCCTCGACGCGCAGCTGACCGAAAAGGTCGCCCAGGCCCCGGCCTTCTTCAGCAACACCCCGCTGGTACTGGCGCTGGACAAGCTACCGGAAGGCGAAGGCGAGCTGAACCTGGCCGAACTGATGGCCGTGTGCCGTCGCCACGGTCTGCGCACCCTGGCCATCCGCGCCTCGCGCGAGGGCGACATTGCCGCCGCCGAAGCCATGGACTTGCCGGTGCTGCCGCCCTCCGGCGCCCGCGAACGCCTCCTCGACCCCGCGCCGAAGAAAGTCGAAGAGAAGCCGGCCGAGCCCGAGCACAAACCCAGCCGAATCGTCACCAGCCCGGTGCGCGGCGGCCAGCAGATCTACGCCCAGGGCGGCGACCTGATCGTCCTGGCCCCCGTCAGCGCCGGGGCGGAACTTCTCGCCGATGGCAACATCCATGTTTACGCGCCCATGCGTGGCCGCGCCCTGGCCGGCATCAAGGGCAATACCAAGGCGCGAATTTTCTGTCAGCAAATGGGCGCCGAAATGCTGTCGATCGCCGGCCATTACAAGGTCGCCGAAGATCTGCGCCGCGACCCGCTCTGGGGTGATGCGGTACACGTCAGCCTGTCGGGTGACGTGTTGAACATCACCCGCCTTTAACGGATACTTCCGCCACTTTTCAGGGACACAAAAAGGGCATCTGGAAGCCTTGAATGGCCTACGGACTCCCGCGTTTATCTTCATTTTTTGGGGTGAATCACCTTGGCCAAGATCCTCGTAGTCACTTCCGGCAAGGGTGGCGTCGGTAAAACCACCACCAGCGCTGCCATCGGTACCGGCCTCGCCCTGCGCGGCCACAAGACCGTCATCGTCGACTTCGACGTCGGCCTGCGTAACCTCGACCTGATCATGGGCTGCGAACGCCGCGTGGTGTACGACTTCGTCAACGTGGTCAACGGCGAAGCCACCCTGACCCAGGCCCTGATCAAGGACAAGCGCCTCGAGAACCTTTACGTGCTGGCCGCCAGCCAGACCCGTGACAAGGACGCGCTGACCCAGGAAGGCGTCGAGAAGGTCATCGCCGAGCTGTCGCAGAACTTCGAGTTCGTGGTCTGCGACTCCCCGGCCGGTATCGAGAAAGGTGCCCACCTGGCGATGTACTTCGCCGACGAGGCCATCGTCGTGACCAACCCGGAAGTTTCCTCGGTACGCGACTCCGACCGCATGCTCGGCCTGCTGGCGAGCAAATCGCGCCGCGCCGAGAAAGGCGAGGAGCCGATCAAGGAGCACCTGCTGCTGACCCGCTACAACCCCGAGCGTGTCACCAAGGGCGAAATGCTCGGCGTCGAAGACGTCGAGGAAATCCTCGCCATCCGCCTGCTCGGCGTGATCCCAGAATCCCAGGCCGTGCTCAAGGCTTCCAACCAGGGTATTCCGGTCATCCTCGATGACCAGAGCGACGCTGGTCAAGCCTACAGCGACGCAGTCGATCGCCTGCTTGGCAAGGACGTGCCGCACCGCTTCCTGGACGTGAAGAAGCAGGGCTTCCTGCAGCGCCTGTTTGGAGGTCGAGAATGAATATTTTTGACTTCTTGCGTTCGCGCAAGAAGGAAACCACAGCATCCATCGCCAAGGAACGCCTGCAGATCATCGTTGCCCACGAACGTGGCCAGCGCAGCCAGCCGGACTACCTGCCTGCCCTGCAGCAGGAGCTGGTCGAGGTGATCCGCAAGTACGTCAACATCGAATCGGACCAGGTACAGGTCGCCCTGGAAAACCAGGGCAGCTGTTCGATCCTGGAGCTGAACATTACCCTGCCGGATCGCTGAAAAATCTATTTGGACTTGCTGCGCGTCGGCCCTGCTGCGTTAAAAACAGGCTCGGCAAGCCGCTTGCGGCTAACGCGCTTCAGCGCGGCCCGAAGGGCGAGCGAAGCGAGTAATGCTCATGTACAAAAGTACACTCCGCTTCCTCGCCTGTTTTTGCCTTGCATGGCTCTAGCTCGCAGCGCCCAAAATAGATTTTTAATCTGGATCATACGAATGGCGGCCTTGCGGCCGCCATTCGCTTTTATCGCCCAATCCAACCAGAACGCCCCATGCCGCTAAGCCAGATCGAAATTCTCCACCAGGACGCCGCCCTGCTGGTGATCAACAAGCCCACTCTGCTGCTGTCGGTGCCAGGTCGTGCCGATGACAACAAGGATTGCCTGGTTACCCGCCTGCAGGAAAACGGTTACCCCGAGGCGCGCATCGTCCATCGGCTGGACTGGGAAACCTCCGGCATCATCGTCCTGGCGCGCGACGCCGACAGCCATCGCGAGCTGTCGCGCCAGTTCCACGATCGCGAGACCGAGAAGGCCTATACCGCGCTGTGCTGGGGCCAGCCCGAGGCCGACAGTGGCAGCATCGACCTGCCGCTGCGCTACGACCCACCGACCAAGCCGCGCCACGTGGTCGATCACGAACAGGGCAAGCACGCCCTGACCCACTGGCGCGTCATCGAGCGCTGCGGCGACTGGTGCCGGGTCGAGCTCACCCCCATCACCGGGCGCTCGCACCAGCTGCGCGTGCATATGCTGTCCATCGGCCATCCGCTGCTGGGTGATCGCCTGTACGCCCACGAACAGGCCCTGGCCGCCCACGAGCGTCTGTGCCTGCACGCCAGCATGCTCGCCCTGACCCACCCGCAAAGCGGCGAACGCCTGCGCTTCGAGTGCCCGGCACCGTTCTGATCACTCCCAGCCCGCGCGGCAACCCGTAGGGTGCGCCGTGCGCACCGGCAAAGGCGGCGGCGCAATCTCAGCGCAAACGCGAAGCGGTGCGCGGCGCCCTCCAGATAGACGCCAACTATCGCCCCAAACACGTGCACGGCCGGCACAGCGCGATGCAAATTGGTTAAACTCGCGCCATCGTTGCCCGGAGTCCCTATGCGCGAAGAACTGATCCAAGGCCTGCTCGATTTTCTCAACGCCTCGCCGACCCCCTTCCACGCCACCACCAGCCTGGCCATGCGCCTGGAAGCGGCCGGTTATCGCCATCTGGACGAGCGCGCGCCCTGGCACACCGAGGCCGGTGGCCGCTATTACGTGACCCGCAACGACTCCTCGATCATCGCCTTCAAGTTGGGCAAGCGCCCCGTGGTCGAGGGCGGCATTCGCCTGGTCGGCGCGCATACCGACAGCCCCTGCCTGCGCGTCAAACCCAGCCCGGAGCTGCAGCGCCAGGGCTATTTCCAGCTCGGCGTGGAAGTCTACGGTGGCGCCCTGCTCGCCCCCTGGTTTGATCGCGACCTGTCGCTGGCCGGCCGCGTGACCTATCGCCGCGACGGCAAGGTCGAGAGTCAGCTGATCGACTTCTACCAGCCCATCGCCGTGATTCCCAACCTGGCCATCCACCTCAACCGCGAGGCCAACATGGGCTGGGCGATCAACGCGCAGAACGAGCTGCCGCCGATTCTCGCCCAGCTCGCCAGCAGCGAGACTGCCGACTTCCGCGCCCTGCTCGCCGAGCAGCTGGCCATGGAGCACGACTTCAACCCCGATGCGGTGCTCGATTACGAGCTGAGCTTCTACGACACCCAGAGCGCGGCCATCGTCGGCCTCAACCAGGACTTCATCGCCAGTGCGCGCCTGGACAATCTGCTGTCCTGCTATGCCGGTCTGCAGGCGCTGATCGATTCCAGCGACGAGGAGACCTGCGTGCTGGTCTGCACCGACCACGAAGAAGTGGGCTCCTGCTCGGCCTGCGGCGCCGACGGTCCCTTCCTCGAGCAGGTGCTGCGCCGCGTGCTGCCGGAAGGCGACGACTTCGTCCGTAGCATCCAGCGCTCGCTACTGGTCTCGGCGGACAATGCCCACGGCGTGCACCCCAACTATGCCGACAAGCACGACGGCAACCATGGTCCCAAGCTCAACGCCGGCCCGGTGATCAAGATCAACAGCAACCAGCGCTACGCCACCAACAGCGAGACCGCTGGCTTCTTCCGCCACCTGTGCCTGGAGAACGAAGTGCCGGTGCAGAGCTTCGTGGTGCGCAGCGACATGGCCTGCGGCTCCACCATCGGCCCCATCACCGCCAGCCAACTGGGCGTGCGTACCGTCGATATCGGCCTGCCCACCTTCGCCATGCACTCGATCCGCGAACTGGCCGGCAGCCATGACGTCGATCACCTGGTGAAAGTACTGACGGCCTTCTATTCCAGCCCTGAACTCCCTTGAGGTTCTGAGACGCGATGATCGAACATATCCGCAACAGCCTGCAGGAAGCCCAGCGCGCGCTGGAGGCCTTCCTCGCCAACGAACAGACCCTGGGCAATATCCAGAAGGCGGCCGAGCTGCTGATCGCCAGCTTCGAGAACAAGGGCAAGGCGTTCTCCTGCGGCAACGGCGGCTCGATGTGCGATGCCATGCACTTCGCCGAGGAGCTGACCGGGCGCTACCGCAACAACCGCCCCGGCATCGCCGCGGTGTCGATCAGCGACCCCAGCCATATCAGCTGCGTGGCCAACGACTTCGGCTACGACTTCATCTTCTCGCGCTACATCGAGTCCCACGGTCGCGAAGGTGACGTGCTGATCGCCATCAGCACCAGCGGCAAAAGCCCCAACGTGGTCAAGGCCGCCGAAGCCGCCAAGGCGCTTGGAGTGAAGGTGATCGCCCTGACCGGCAAGCCCGGCTCGCTGCTGGAGAGCCTGGCCGACGTGTGCATCTGCGCCCCCGGCGGCGACTACGCCGACCGCGTGCAGGAGCTGCACATCAAGACACTGCACATCCTCATCGAACTGATCGAGCGCAAGCTGAGCCCGCAGAACTACGCCTGAGCGCAGGCGCTAGCGGTCGATCACCTGCCCGCGCATTGGCGCCAGGCGCGCCAGCAGGCGGTTCTGCGCCGGCGTCGGCACGCCCTCGGCCTCCATGGCGTCCTGCAGGTGCTCGACCAGGGCGTTGAAGTCGCTGGGGGTCAGGCGCATGCCCTTGTGGCTCTCCTCCATGCTGTCGCCGGTGTAGACACAGGGGCCGCCGCTCTCGAAGCACAGCTGCTCGATCAGCTTCTCGCGCAGACGCTCGATGTCGATGTCGAGAAAGTGCCGGGCGATGCGCGGATCACGCGCGGAGCCCAGCAGCATGCCTTCGACGATCCGCACGATACCGGGCTCCTCGCCCAGGGCGCGGTACAGGCCGTCGTCGCGCGGCGCCTGCTGGGCGCAGGCCGCCAGCAGCAGCGGCAGGCAGAGCATGGCCAGGCGCATGTTCAGAAACTCCCCTGCACGGACAGGTAGACACCGTCCTGGTTGTCCAGCGTGGCGATCTCGCCGAGTCGCGCGTAGGCCAGCACCACCGCCAGGTTCTTGTTGGGGAAGTAGCCGACGAACAGATCGGCCCAGTCGCTCTCGCCGGCAAAGCTCAGGTTGTCGGGTTTTTCCCGATACTCGATGCCCACTGCCCAGTGCCGATCCAGCAGCACCGCCACCGAGCCTTCCTTGAGCCAGGAATGGCGGTCGCGACGGTCGCCGCCGAAGCCCAGCAGGCCCAGTTCGTTGGCCCGGCTGTAGCGCAGGTTGGCGTTGAGCAGCAGGTTGTAGCCGAAAGCACCGCCGAGGATCAGCCGGCTGGCCGCCAGGTAGCCTTCGCTGTCCTCGCGGCGCTGCGCGCCGACCAGGCTGGGCACCAGGAAGTCGCGCTGACGCTTGTGCTGCAGGCCGAGGGAAATCTGCGGCAGGCGGTCGTAGATCAGGTCGCCGGCCAGGCGCAGCTTGAGGCCGAGCACGTCCTGGCTAAGGCTGTTGTCCGGCAGGCGCAGGTCGCGCGCCAGGGTGCCGAGGTCGAAGCGCTGGCGCGCGTAGGACAGCTCGATGCGGTTGCCGTAGGCCGCCGCCACGCCGGCTACGTCGAGGCGGTAGTCGCCGGTTTCGACACGGGTAGCGAACACGTCCGTGCCCCATTCGCCGCGCTCGCCGTAACCGGCCAGCACCGCCCAGGGCATGATCCCGCCGCCGGCGGCGCCCTCGAGGCTGGTGGCGCCGCCGGTGGCCAGCAAGCGGCCTTCGCCGGCACCAGCCAGCCCGGCGTACAGGCACATTCCCAACAGACAGGCGAGTCGCATGCTTCAGTGCACCTTGGCCAGGGGGGGACGATAGGGCTGTGCCAGCCAGGCTTCGAAGGCCGCGGCGGCCAGCGGCCGGCTGATCAGGTAGCCCTGCGCGGTATCGCAGTGCCAACGCTGCAAAAGATTCAGGCCGGACGCCAGTTCGACGCCCTCGGCCACCACCTTCAGGCCCAGGCTGTGGCTCATTTCGATGGTGGAACGAACGATCACCGAGTCCTCGCTGTGGTCGTCCAGCTCGCGGATGAAACTCTGGTCGATCTTCAGCTCCTGCACCGGCATGCGCTTGAGTTGCGCCAGCGAGGAATAGCCGGTGCCGAAATCGTCCACCGACAGGCCGATGCCGTAGCCACGCAAGCCGTGCAGCACCTGCAACGCGCGCTCGGGATCGAGCATCACCCCGCTCTCGGTGATTTCGAAGATCAATTGCTCCGGCGCCACCCGGTAGCGTGCCAGCAGTGCGCCAACGCGCCCCGGCAGCTCGGCGTCGAGCAGGTCTGCGGTAGAGATGTTCAGCGACAGCTGCACCCAGACGCCGCGCCCGTCCCACTCCTGCAGCTGGCGCATGGCCTCCTCGATGACCCAGGCGGAAAGCAGCTGGATGCTGCCGGTGCGCTCGGCCAGCGGAATGAATTCGCCGGGCGAGACCATGCCCAGCTGCGGATGCTGCCAGCGCAGCAGCGCCTCGGCCTGGCGCACGAGGCCCTCGCGGATGTCCAGCTTGGGCTGGTAGTGCAACAGCAGCTGGCCCTGCGCGGCGGCGTGGCGCAGATCGCGGATCAGGCGAATCTGCCGCTGCTGGGCGGCGTCGCGGCCCTGCTGGTAGAGCTGCAGGCGCCCGGAATGCTGGGCGGCGTCCTGCATGGCGATGCGCGCACGACGCAGCAGATCGTCCGGTGTGTCGCCGTCGGCCGGGTAGGCGGCAATGCCGATGCGGCAGTCCAGGGCGATGTCCAGCGTGCCGATGCGCAGCGGCTTGAGCAGCAGCTGATGGAGACGGTCGGCGCTGGCCACTGCACTGCTGCCGTCGCACTGCTCCAGCAGCAGGAGGAACTCATCGCCCACCAGGCGCGCCAGGCTGTCGCCGGGGCGCAGGGTCGCCTGCAGGCGCCGGGCCAGCTGCTGCAGGGCCAGGTCGCCGCCGCCCTGGCCACAGCTCTCGTTGATCGCGGCGAAGTTGCCCACGCCCAGGTACAGCAGCGCCGCGGGCCGCCCGGCGGTGATCGCGCTGCCCAGCCGCTCCAGCGCCAGGGTGCGGTTGGGCAGGCCGGTCAGCGCGTCGTGCAGGGCATTGTGCGCCAGCTGCCGCTCGCGCTCGGCGATGCCGCGCTGCATGTCGTTGACCGCCAGCGCCAGCAGGCCCAGCTCGTCGCTGCGGGCCAGGGCCACCGGCTGCTGATAGTCGCCACGGCCGATGCGCTGGGCGGCAGCGGCCAGTTCGCGCACCGGTCGCGACAGGCTGCGCGCCAGCAGCAGCGCACCGATCAGCGAGGCGAGCATGGCCCCCAGGCTGATCAGCAGGATGCGCCGATCCAGCGGTGCGAACGCCGCCTCGGCCTCGCCGAGGGACTTGTGCAGCAGCGCCTCGACGCGATAGCCGGGGCCGCTGGCCAGTTGCAGGTGCTGGCCGAAGTAGTGCTCGCTGCCACCGTCGAGACGCTGCGGCATCGCGCCGGCGGCCTTCATCTGCGCTTGCAGCAGGGCCTGGGCGCTGGCCGGCAGGGTGCTGATCCAGGTCGGCGCCGCACCGTCGCGACTGGCCACCAGGCTCAGCTCCAGGTGGGTCAGCTCGCGCAGCTGCACGGCGAATTCGCGGTCCACGGCAAAGCCCATCAGCACTCGGGCGATCGGCAGCGGTGCGCTCACCGTGGCATCCACCAGCAGATAGATCTGCCTGCCGATGGGCAGCAGGAACAGCCGCGACCCGTCGCGCCGTGGCCGCTGTAGCTGGCCGTCCATACGGGCCAGCGCCTCGGCGTCGATGTCCGGGTCGGTGCTCACCTGCAGGCTGCCGTCCAGCCCCAGCAGGAACACCGCGTCGGCGTTGATGCGCGCGCCCTGGTTGGCCAGTGCCGAGCGGATGGTCGGCGCATCGCCGCTGGCCACCGCCTCCTTGAAGCCGAAATCGGCCGCCAGTACCTGGGCGGCCTGCTGCAACTGGTCGCTGCGCAGCGCCAGCAGCTGCTCGAAGACGAGACTGCCGACGTTCAGCTGCTCCTGCGCCTGGGCGCGTACTGCGGCATCGGTGGCTGCCTTCACCGCGACATAGAGGGCGCCGATCACCACCAGCAACAGCAGGATGAGGACGCCGCTGATGCGCGCCTGGAAGCTACTGCGCAGCATCTTCGGCGGCCTTCCTGAAAGCCTCGCCGAACGCGCTCGGCGCCGGCGGCGCGGGCGGCTCGGCAGGGCCGCTGCTGGCCAGGGTGAACCGCTGGCTCAGCGTCTGCCCCTGCACCTGCAGCTCGCCGGCGGCCTGCGGCAACAACTGCGGATTGCCCGGGTGCCAGAGGGTCACGGCGTAGCGACCGGCCGGCAACCCGGCGATGGCCGCACGGCCGTTCTCGTCGCTGACGGCGAACCAGGGATCGTCGGTGACGTAGATGTAGCCGAGCATCCAGTCGTGGATATTGCAGCCCAGCACCACCAGCCCGGGCTTGTCGAACAGCACCGGCTCGCTCGGCGTGCCCTGGTACAGGCGCAGCTCGAAACGCTTGGCCGGCGAGAAGGAGTAGACCTGGTGGCGGATATCGTCGCTGTTGGGAAAGGACACCAGGGTGCCGGTACGCACCGCCAGCACATGGGGCTGAAACTGCTTGTCGCGCTGATCCATGAGCGCCGGCGGTGGCGCCTGGGATGCGTCCAACGGGCCGTTCAGGCTGATCACCGCATCGGCCAGCGGCTGGCCGGCGGCGTCCAGCAGATCGGCATGCAGCGCCGCGGCATGCGCCGGGCCGGGCAGGACCAGGGCGGCGAACAGAACGAGGGAGAGCAGGCGGGAATTGCGACCAGTCATGCGCGAGCCTTGGCCCGGGCCGACGGCCGGGGCGTCCACAGGATTACATGCCATCTTGGCAACCGAGTTTGGCGTACAGAATTGACAGCCTAGCTGGCCGGCGGCGAACCGGCCAGCAATCGGCCAGCCAGGGCCTTACTCGCTGCGCAGACGCTTGGGCGTGAGGCCGAGATAGCGGCGCATGGAGGTGGTCAATGCGCTCTGGCTGGAGAACCCGCACTCCTCGGCGATGCGCACCAGCGGCAGGGTGCTCTCGCGCAGCATGCGCGCGGCGCGGTCGAGGCGGGTCTTGAGCAGGTACTGGTGTGGGGTGAGGCCTACGCTGTCCTTGAACTGCGCATGGAAGTGGCTGGGGCTCAGGCACATCACCTGAGCCAGCTCGGCCACGCTGATGCGCCGCGCCAGGTGCTCGCCGATGTAGCTGTCCAGCCGCTGCAGATCCAGCGCTCCCTGCGGCTGGCGCCGCTGTTCGCCGAACAGACGCAGGTGCAGGGCGCGCAACAGCACGCCGCCGAGAGAGCGAGCCAGGATCGAGTCGCTGCCGTAGCGCTCCAGTTCGGCGCCGGCATAACTGAGCAGGTGCTGGAAATCGGCGTCCAGCGCCGGGAATCGCGGGGTCTCGAACAGGCTATGAAGCAGTTCCAAGTCCTCGCTGGGGGTGTCCTGCTCGTCGAGATCGACGATCAGCATGCGGTTGTCGCCCATGCCGGCGAACTGGTGAGCGGCGTCGCCCGGCACCAGACAGGCGCGCATCCGGCAGACTTCGCCGCCGCGTCCGCCGACCTCGAATTCGGCGCGGCCGACCAGGGACATCACCAGTTGGTGATGATCGTGAGCATGTTCATGGGCCTGTTCATCCAGGCGAATCACACGGGCTTGCAGCATGGCGAAGGACTTGCGGCATGAAACAAGGGTTGCACTTTACTCCTTTACGGGAAAAAACGCCGCAACCCGCGACCAGCGGATGGGTTGCACCTTTTACATCGCTTGCACCAGATTGAGCCGACGAAGCGCTGCCTGCGCCATTTGCGGGCATCCGCCGCAACGCCCTGCAACGCCCGCCCCAGGCACGCCGGGCGCTCTCATCGCTGGCAGGGGAGTTGCTTGATTCAGCTACCGAAGACCTGGCCAAGTCAGCCAATGCAATGGAGCGCAGCCCATGAATCCCGAACTGTTCATCGCCCTGGGCCTGGGGGTCGCCCTGCTCACGCTCGGTCACTGCCTGAGCCAGCGCGCCGAGCGGCGCCACCAGCAGGCGCTGGGCAAGCTGGAGAACCGCACCCTGCAGCGCTGCCTGGAATTGCTCCAGGCGCTGCAGAAACACCGCGGCCTCGGCGCCCAGCAGGACCTCCACAGCGTCAGCCAGCGCAACGCCCTGGCTCGCCAACTCGACGAGCTCTGGCTGAACTGGCCCGGCACCAGCCTGCAATTGCCGCCACTGCAACAGCACTGGCCGCTGCTGCGCCGCAAACCCGCCGATTTCGAGGCGCACAGCCGCCTGATCGATGCCCTGCTGGAGGTCATCGAGCAGCTCGAGGATCGCCTGTACCAGCATCAGCATCCGGCCATTCGCGGCCTCGGCGAAGCCTGCCGCGCACTCGAGGACCTGGCCCGCCTGCGCGGGCTGGCGGTGCGCGCGGCGAACTATTCGCGCTGCCCGGCGGGTCTGCAGATGCAGATGCGCTTTCTCTGCGAGCGCCTCGACACCCAGAGCCCGGACCAGACGCTGCATGCGCTGCTCGAACGCCTGCGCCAGGAACTGATCGAGTCGCCCCAGGTGCGCCTGGCCCCCGCCGACTGCTTCGCCCTGCTTACGCCGCTGATCGACCAGCGCCTGCAGGGCATTCGCCTGACACTGGCCTGACCGCCGCGCACAGGCCGGGCGCAAAGGGAAAGTCCTGGCGTTGAAAAATTCCGAGCACCGCCCCATGTAGCACTCAACATGCAAGCAAAGGTGCTCCATGAACGATCAGGACATCAACTCCGAGGCAGTCGAAGACAAGGTGCAGGTCGGTAGTACCGGCCTGGTGCTCCCCGCCCAGCAACTGCCGGACAAGCTCTACGTCATCCCCATTCACAACCGCCCGTTCTTCCCGGCGCAGGTGCTGCCGGTGATCGTCAACCAGCATCCCTGGGGACGCACGCTCAACCGCGTGGGCAATACCGAGCACAAGTGCCTGGCGGTGTTCTACGTCGACAATCCGCCGGACGAGAATGGCGAGTTCGACCTGGCCAGCCTGCCCGAGCACGGCACCCTGGTCCGCGTGCACCATGTCAGCGAGGAAGGCGGCAAGCTGCAGTTCGTCGCCCAGGGCCTGACCCGCGTGCGCATCCGCGGCTGGCTGAGCCGGCGCGGCCCGTACCTGGCCGAGGTGGATTATCCCCAGGCCCCGAGCGACCCGCGCGACGAAGTGAAGGCCTACGGCATGGCACTGATCAATGCGATCAAGGAGCTGCTGCCGCTCAACCCGCTGTACAGCGAGGAGTTGAAGAACTACCTCAACCGCTTCAGCCCCAACGAGCCGTCGCCGCTGACCGATTTCGCCGCGGCGCTCACCACCGCACCCGGCCATGAGCTGCAGGAAGTGCTCGACTGCGTGCCGATTCTCAAGCGCATGGAGAAGGTCCTGCCGCTGCTGCGCAAGGAAGTGGAAGTCGGCCGCCTGCAGAAGGAGCTGTCGGCCGAGGTGAACAGACAGATCGGCGAGCGCCAGCGCGAGTTCTTCCTCAAGGAGCAGCTCAAGCTGATCCAGCAGGAACTGGGCATCAGCAAGGACGACAAGAGCGCCGACCGCGAGGAATTCCTCGCCCGCCTCGAAGGCAAGACCCTGCCGGCACCGGTGCGCAAGCGCATCGACGAGGAGCTGAACAAGCTGTCGATCCTCGAGACCGGCTCGCCGGAGTACGCCGTCACGCGCAACTACCTGGACTGGGCCACCGCACTGCCCTGGGGCATCCATGGCCAGGACAAGCTCGACCTCGGCCGCGCGCGCAAGGTGCTGGACAAGCACCACGCCGGCATGGACGACATCAAGCGGCGCATCACCGAGTTTCTCGCCGTCGGCGCCTTCAAGGGCGAGATCGCCGGCTCCATCGTGCTGCTGGTCGGTCCGCCCGGCGTGGGCAAGACCAGCATCGGCAAATCCATCGCCGAATCCCTCGGCCGTCCCTTCTACCGTTTCTCGGTGGGCGGCATGCGTGACGAGGCGGAGATCAAGGGCCACCGCCGCACCTACATCGGCGCCATGCCCGGCAAGCTGGTGCAGGCGTTGAAGGAAGCCGAGGTGATGAACCCGGTGATCATGCTCGACGAGATCGACAAGATGGGCACCAGCTACCAGGGCGACCCGGCCTCGGCGCTGCTGGAAACCCTCGATCCGGAGCAGAACGTCGAATTCCTCGACCACTACCTGGACCTGCGCCTGGACCTGTCCAAGGTGCTGTTCGTGTGCACCGCTAACACGCTGGACTCCATCCCCGGGCCGCTGCTCGACCGCATGGAGGTGATCCGCCTGTCCGGCTACATCACCGAGGAAAAGCTGGCCATCGCCAAGCGCCACCTGTGGCCCAAGCAGCTGGAAAAGGCCGGCGTGCCCAAGGCGCGCCTGTCCATCAGCGACGCGGCGCTGCGCGCGGTGATCGAAGGCTATGCCCGGGAGGCCGGCGTACGCCAGCTGGAGAAGCAGCTGGGCAAGCTGGTGCGCAAGTCGGTGGTCCGGCTGCTGGAGGATCCCGAGGCGAAGATCCGCATCGGCGCCAAGGACCTGGAGGAAGCCCTCGGCATGCCGGTATTCCGCAACGAGCGGGTACTGGCCGGCGTCGGCGTGATCACCGGCCTGGCCTGGACCAGCATGGGCGGCGCTACCCTGCCGATCGAGGCGACGCGCATCCACACGCTCAATCGCGGCTTCAAGCTCACCGGCCAGCTCGGCGAGGTGATGAAGGAGTCGGCGGAGATCGCCTACAGCTACGTCAGCTCGCACCTGAAGCAGTTCGGCGGCGACCCGACCTTCTTCGACCAGGCCTTCGTTCACCTGCACGTGCCGGAAGGCGCCACGCCCAAGGACGGCCCCAGCGCCGGCATCACCATGGCCAGCGCCCTGCTCTCCCTGGCGCGCAACCAGGCGCCGAAAAAGGGCGTGGCCATGACTGGCGAGCTGACCCTCACCGGCCAGGTGCTGCCCATCGGCGGCGTACGCGAGAAGGTCATCGCCGCGCGGCGGCAGAAGATCCATGAACTGATCCTGCCGGAGGCCAACCGTGGCAGCTACGAGGAACTGCCGGACTACCTCAAGGAAGGCCTGACGGTGCATTTCGCCAGGCGTTATGGCGACGTGGCCAGGGTGCTTTTCGACTAACCACGGTGCGCGCGGCGCACCCTACGGCTCGCATGCCGCACCCCGGTGCGGCTATGCTGGGCCAGGTTTCGCCGACAGGAGTCCGTCATGAACCGCGCGTTGCGCCTGCTTACCCTGCCCGCCCTGGCCCTGCTCACGGCCTGCGCTCATCAATCCGGCACGCTGGAGCTGAAGAAGGCCAGGCAGTGCCCGCTGACGCTGAACAAGGGCCAGCAACTGATTCTCAGCCTGCCCAGCAACCCGACCACCGGCTTTCGCTGGGAGGTCCGCGACGGTGCAACGAACGTGCTGCAAAGCCTCGGCCCCGAGGTGTACAGCAATCCGGAAGATGCCGGGCTGGTGGGTGCCGGCGGCATCTCCACCTGGCGTTTCACTGCCCGCGAGGCCGGCGAAGGCCGCCTGCTGCTGACCTACCAGCAGCCCTGGGAGCCGAACGTGCCGCCAGCGCAAACCTTCGAGTGTGAATTGCGGGTGAAGTGAGGGAAAACCGGCTGCAGGGGCTTTAGCCGCGACGACTGCAAACGAATCGCCGCCAAAGCGCCTCAACCCGTCCTCCCTGCCCGGCTCAGCTCTTGAGCCGGTATCCGGTCTTGAAGATCCAGCCCACCAGCAGGATGCACAGCCCGAGAAAGCCGAGGATCATCGTCAGGCTCAGGCCGACATTGACGTCGGACACGCCGTAGAAGCTCCAGCGAAAGGCACTGATCAGGTACACCACCGGGTTGAACAGGGTCACCGTCTGCCAGGCCGACGGCAGCATGCTGATCGAATAGAAGGCGCCACCAAGGAAGGTCAGCGGCGTGACGATCAGCGCCGGGACGATCTGCAGCTTCTCCCAACCGTCGGCCCACACGCCGATGATGAAGCCGAACAGGCTGAAGGTCAGCGCGGTGAGGATCAGGAATGCCGCCATCCAGATCGGATGCTGAATCTCGAAATCGACGAACAGCCGTGCGGTCAGCAGGATGATCAGGCCGAGGATCACCGACTTGGTCGCTGCCGCGCCGACATAGCCGATCAGAATCTCCAGGTACGAGACCGGCGCCGAAAGAATCTCGTAGATGCTCCCCGAGTACTTGGGCATGTAGATGCCGAACGAGGCGTTGGAAATGCTTTCGGTCAGCAACGCCAGCATGATCAGCCCGGGAATGATGAAAGCGCCGTAGCTCACGCCCTGCACTTGGGTCATGCTCGAACCGATGGCCGAGCCGAACACCACGAAGTACAGCGAGGTGCTGATCACCGGCGTGGCGATGCTCTGCAGCAGGGTGCGCCAGGTGCGCGCCAGCTCGAACAGGTAGATGGCCTTGATGGCGTACAGGTTCATGCGCGCGACTCCTTGATCAGGCCGACGAAGATTTCTTCCAGGGAACTCTGGCTCGACTGCAGATCCTTGAAGTCGATGCCGTGCTGGGTCAGATCGCGCAGGAGTTCGGCGATGCCGGTGTTCTCGTGCTGCGCATCGAAGGTGAACACCAGAGCATGGCCCTGATCGGTCAGCTCCAGGCCGTAGCGCGCGAGCTCGGCCGGCACGCAGGACAAAGGCTGCTGCAGGTGCAGGGTCAGCTGCTTCTTGCCCAGCTTGTGCATCAGCACCTGCTTGTCCTCCACCAGAATGATCCGCCCCTTGCTGATCACCCCGATACGATCGGCCATTTCCTCGGCCTCTTCGATGTAGTGGGTGGTGAGGATGATGGTCACGCCGCGCTCGCGCAGACGCCGCACCATGTTCCACATGTCGCGACGCAGCTCGACGTCGACACCGGCGGTAGGCTCGTCGAGAAAGAGAATCTGCGGCTCGTGCGAAAGCGCCTTGGCAATCATCACCCGGCGCTTCATGCCGCCGGACAGCTCCATGATCTTGGCGTTGCGCTTGTCCCACAGCGACAGGTCCTTGAGCAACTGCTCGAGATAGGCCGGATCGGGCTTCTTGCCGAACAGGCCGCGGCTGAACTTGACCGTCGCCCAGACGGTTTCGAACACGTCGCTGACCAGCTCCTGCGGCACCAGGCCGATCTGCGAGCGGGCCGCGCGGTAGTCGCGGACGATGTCCTTGCCGCCGACCAGTACCCTGCCCTCGCCCGGATTGACGATGCCGCAGATGATGCTGATCAGCGTGGTCTTGCCGGCGCCGTTGGGCCCGAGCAAGGCAAAGATCTCGCCCTGGCGAATGTCCAGGTCGATGCCTTGCAGGGCCGGATGGCCCGACGCGTAGGTCTTGTTCAGTTGCGAAATGGAGATGACCGACTGCACGGTAGAATCCTTGCCTGCGGAAAAACCACAGAGTGTAGAGCCTGACCACCCGGACAGGGCAAGCACGGATCACTGCGTTGCAGAAAAGCGTCGGGCCAGTTGCTCGGTCTCGAAGTGCGCAGTTAGAAAGTCCACGAAGGCGCGGGTCTTGGCCGGCAGCAGGCGCTGGCTGGCGAAATACAGCGAAATCGGCCCGGCATCGACATGCCAGTCCGGCAGCAGGCGCAGCAGCGTGCCGCGTTCGAGGTGTTCGGCGACATCGGCCATGGCCAGCAGCGCCACGCCCATGCCGAGCAGCGCGCAGTGGCGCAGCGCCGCGGGATCGTCGAGCAGCAGGCGCGGGCGCAGATTCAGCGCTACTTCCTCGCCGCTGGCGTGGCGCAACTGCCACTGGCGCAGCTTGCCGCTCTGCCGCGAACGCATCAGCAGGCCGTCGAACTCGACCAGCTCGCCGGGGTGCCGCGGCAGCTCGCGGCCCTGCAGATATTCCGGCGCCGCCACCGTCACCAGATGCGCCGGGGCCAGGCGCCGCGCCACCACCCCGGGCGCCAGCTCGATGCCGCCGCCGATGGCGGCGTCGAAACCCTCGCCGATCAGATCGACCTGGCGATTGTCCAGGTGCCAGTCCGGCAGCACCGCCGGGTAGCGGGCGAGAAACGCCGGCATCAGCGGCAACAGGTGATCGCGGGCGAAGGCCGGTGCGGCGCTAAGCCTGAGGGTGCCGGCCGGCTCGCCGGCGGCGCCGCTGAGGTCGGCGATGGCCGCCTGGATACTCGCCAGACCGCCGCTGACATTGCCGAGGAAGCGCTCGCCGGCCTCGGTCAGGCTCAGCCGGCGGGTGCTACGCAGAAACAGGCGCACGCCCAGGTGGCGCTCCAGCTGGGCGACGTTGCGGCTCACCGCAGCCGGGGTCAGCGCCAGGCGGCGGGCGGCGGCGGAAAAGCTGCCGAGCTCGGCGCTGCGCACGAAGGATTCGAGGTTGGCCAGGCTTTCCATGGGACGGGGGTTCCTGTCGCGTAGCGGGCGATCTGTTACCGGCCTGGTGCGCATGGCGCACCCTACGTCGGACCGCCCTGCGTAGGGTGCGCCGCGCGCACCAGAGCCGACTGGGTGCGCAACCTATATTCAAGCATTGCTTGAAGGTGATTCTAGCCATTACCCGCTACTGCGCAAAACTGCAAAGGCGTTTCATAGCCTCACCAACCACACACCGAGGCTCGAACCATGAACAGCACCCTCCCCCTCTCCGGTCAGATCGCCATTGTCACTGGCGGCTCGCGCAGCATCGGCGCGGCCATCGCCAAGCGCCTGGCGGCCGACGGCGCCAGCGTCGCCATCACCTACAACGCCTCCCCCGAGCGGGCCGAACAGGTGGTCGATGAGATCCTCGCCGCCGGCGGCACAGCCATTGCCCTGGCCGCCGACGCCGGCAACCCCGAGGCGGTGCGCAGCGCCGTGCAGCAGGTGGCCGCGCGCTTCGGCAAGGTCGACATCCTGGTCAACAACGCCGGCATCAGCCTGCTCGGCGCCCCAGAAGACATCGCCTTCGCGGACTTCCAGCGCATCCTCGCGGTGAACGTCACCGGCCTGTTCGTCGCCACCCAGGAAGCGCTCAAGCATATGGGCCAGGGCGGGCGCATCATCCATATCGGCAGCTCCATGGTGCAGTACGCCGCCTTCGCTACTGCCTCGGCCTACACCCTGACCAAGGGCGCCGTGGCGGGCTTCAGTCGCGGCCTGGTGCGCGACCTCGGCCCGCGCGGCATCACCGTCAACACCGTGCACCCGGGCCCTACCGCCAGCGACATGAACCCGGCCGACGGCCCTGTGGCCGACTTCGTTCGCCCCAATATCGCCATCGGCCGCTACGGCGAAGGCAGCGATATCGCCGGCGCTGTGGCCTACCTGGCCAGCCCGCAGGCGGCCTTCGTCACCGGTGCCGAACTGCTGGTGGATGGCGGCTTTACCGCCTGAGCCATCGCCCCCTCGCATAGCCCGGGTATCAGCCGGGCTCAGCCAACTTTCAGGAGGTTCTATATGAACATCGGCATCATTGGCGCCGGCGCCATCGGCACGGCCATCGCCCAGGCCCTGGCAACAGCCGGCATCGACGTGATCATCGCCAACAGCCGCGGACCGGACAGCCTGACGGCGCTGGTCGAGCGACTCGGCCCATCGGTCAGGGCTGTGAGCCGCGAAGAAGCGGCCCGCGCCGACCTGGTATTTCTCGCGGTCAACTGGTCGAAACTGGCCGGTGCGGTGGAGGGCCTCGGGCCCTGGAACGGGCGCATCGTCATCGACGCCAACAACCCCATCGAGGCGCCGACCTTCCGGACCGTCGATCTGGGCGGCCGCGCCTCCAGTGCGGTGGTTGGCGATCTGCTGCCTGGCGCGCGCCTGGTCAAGGCTTTCAACCACCTGCAACCGGCACTGCTGACCGGCGACCCGCAGGCCGAGGGTGGCCGCCGCGTGCTGTTCGTCTCCGGCGAGGACGCCATGGCCAAGGCCACGGTGGCGGCGCTGATCGAGCGCCTGGGCTTCTTCGCACTCGACCTCGGCGGCAACGAACAGGGCCGGCTGGCGCAGTTCCCCGGCGGGCCGCTGCCGGCGCTGAACCTGGTCAGGTTCGCCTGAACGACAGGCAGGAAAACCCGGCGCGCTTGTGGCGCGCCGATGCTGCAGGTGAGGTTGAGGGTGAAGCGGCCGCGACGCTTGTGGCGCTGCGGCGATAGGCAGGGCGGCGAGCGCCGCCTTGCATATGGGGCCCGCTGCAGGAGCGGGATGTTTCGTAGGGCGGGTGCAACCCGCCAATAAAGAGCTGGCGGGTTGCACCCGCCCTACAGCGGAGTCAACAGCTTGCCGCAGGCGACGAAGGAACGCAGGTTGTCCAGCACCAGGTCGGCCATCTGCTGGCGGGTCTCGATGCTGGCGCTGCCGACGTGCGGCAGCAGTACCACGTTGTCCAGCTCGCGCAAGGCCGGCGGTACCTGGGGTTCGTGCTGGTAGACGTCGAGACCGGCGCCGGCAATCACACCAGTTTGCAAGGCCGTGATCAGCGCCGCCTCATCGACCACCGAACCGCGCGCGACATTGATCAGGAAGCCGTCGGCCCCCAGCGCCTCGAGCACTCCGGCATCGATCAGATTCCGGGTCGCTGCACCGCCCGGGCAGGTCAGCACGAGAAAGTCCGCCCAGCGCGCCAGCGCCAGCAGATCCGGCTCATGCTGATAAGGACTGCCCTCGACCGCACGGCGGTTGTGATAACGCAGCGGCATGGCGAAGCCCGCGGCCCGCTGCGCCACCGCCTCGCCGATGCGACCGAGGCCGACGATACCCAGGCGCTTGCCGCTGACCCGGCGGGCCAGGGGGAAGCTCTGCCCGTCGCCCCAGGCGCCGCTGCGCACAAAGCGGTCGGAGGCCGACAGACGGCGCGCACTGTCGATGATCAGGCCCATGGCCAGATCCGCCACGCAGTCGTTGAGCACGTCCGGCGTGGTGCTGATGGCGATGCCGCGCTCGCGCAGCAGCTCAAGCGGATAGGGGTCATGGCCGACGCCGAAACTGCAGATGGCGCGCAGATTGGGCAACAGCTCGAGCTGCTCGGCCGTGCAGCCGAAACGCGCCGAGGACACCATGTAGCGGAACTGCCCGCCCTGCTGGCGCAGAAAGGCCAGCGGCTCGGCCTGTTGCCACAGCGCACTGACCTCATACTCGGCCGCCAGCTCGCGGTTGAAACGCTCGCTCAGCGGGCCGATCTGCAGCACCTTGATCTTGCTCATCAGGCTCTCCCGTTCAGGTCACCGGCGCCGGGTTGAATAGCACCAGATCGTTATGCAAACGCAGGCGTTCGGCGCAGGTCTGCCTGCGCCCGCTGGCCACGTCCAGATAGAGCTGAAAGATGTGCCAGCCCATTTCCTCCAGGCTCATGCGCCCGGAGAGGATCTGCCCGGCGTCGACGTCGATTAGATCCGGCCAACGCTCGGCCAGTTGGCTGCGCGTGGCCACCTTGATCACCGGCACCATCGACAGGCCGTACGGCGTGCCGCGCCCCGTGGTGAAGACATGCAGGTTCATGCCCGCCGCCAGTTGCAGGGTGCCGCAGATAAAGTCGCTGGCCGGCGTGGCGCAGAACCACAGGCCCTTGCCGCGAATGCGCTCGCCCGGGGAGGCGACGCCGGCAATCGGGCTACTGCCGGACTTGGCGATGGAACCCATGGCCTTCTCGACGATGTTGTTCAGCCCGCCCTTCTTGTTGCCCGGGGTGGTGTTGGCGCTGCGATCGGCCATGCCGCGCGCAAGGTAGGCATCGTACCAGTCCATCTCGCGGATCAGCGCATCGGCCACCTCGACGCTGGCGGCGCGCGGCGTGAGCAGGTGGATGCCGTCACGCACTTCGGTGTTCTCGGAGAACATCACCGTGGCACCAGCGCGCACCAGCAGGTCGGCGGCCACACCCAAAGCCGGGTTGGCGGTGATGCCGGAGAAAGCGTCGCTACCGCCGCACTGCATGCCGACCACCAGTTCGGAAGCCGGTACGGTCTCGCGGCGACGCTGGTCGAGCACCTTCAGGCGCTCCTCGATCATGCCCATGATCTGCTCGACCATGCCGGCGAAGCCGGTGCCGGAATCCTGCAGGCGGAACAGCCAGTCTTCCTCGTCCATGCCGTTGGTCAGCGCATCGCCATCCATCAACTGGCTGGCCTGCAGCTTTTCGCAGCCGAGGCTGATCACCAGTGCCTGGCCACCCAGGTTGGGGTTGCGGCTGATGTTGTACAGGGTGCGGATCGGCACCACGGCGTCCGGCGTGTTGATCGCCACGCCGCAGCCGTAGCTGTGCGACAGCGCCACCACATCGTCGACGTTGGGGTATTTGGGCAGCACTTCCTTGCGCACGCGCTCGACCACGTGATCGAGCACACCGACCACGCACTGCACGGTGGTGGTCACGCCGAGGATGTTGCGCGTGCCGACGCTGCCGTCCGGGTTGCGGAAACCCTCGAAGGTATAACCTTCCAGCGGCTCGCCGGGCGCGGCCTTGATCGTCGCCCTGGGCAGGTTGTCCAGTGCCGGCGGCTCGGGCATGCGCAGCACCTGCTCGGTGACCCAACTGCCGGCGGCGATGGGTTTCAGCGCATACCCAATCACCTCGCCGTAACGCACCACCTCGCCACCCTCGGCGATGTCCACCAGTGCCACCTTGTGGCTCTGCGGAATGCCTTCGATGGCCGTCAGGCCATCGTCGAACTGGCCGCCCGCGGCGACGCCCTGGTCATTGACCACCACGCCGACGTTGTCGCTCGGGTGCAGACGGATGTAACGGGGCGAATCCTGATGGGGAATCAACTGCATGCTGCGTGCTCCTGTTGTGCGCTCAGGATACCGAGCCGGCATTGGCGCGCGAGGCGTCATCGTCCAGCTCGACCCTGTGAATACGACCGACGATCAGGCCGAAGCTGACGACCGCCAGCAGGGCATTGAGGCCGACGTAGGCCAATGCTCCATCGAAAGAACCGCTATGGCTGACCAGGTAGCCGATGACGATGGGCGTGGTGATCGCCGCCAGGTTGCCGAAGGTATTGAACAGCCCGCCGGACAGGCCGAGGATCTGCCGCGGCGAGGTGTCGGCCACCAGCGTCCAGCCCAGCGAGCCGAGACCCTTGCCGAAGAACGCCAGGGCCATCAGCGCCACCACCGCGGCGTCGCTGTCGACATAAATGCACAGCACCACGGCACTCGACAGCAGCAGGCCGAGCACCATCGGCAGCTTGCGCGCCAGGGTCAGCGAATGGCCGCGGCGCAGCATGCCGTCGGACAGCAAGCCGCCCAGCACACCGCCGATGCAGCCACCGATGGCCGGCAGCGCGGCGGCGAAACCGGCGCCGAGGATGCTCATGCCACGCGCCTGCACCAGGTACACGGGGAACCAGGTGAGAAAGAAGTAGGTAATGGCGTTGTTGCAGTACTGGCCGAGGTAGATGCCGAGCATCGTGCGTTGCCTGAGCAGCAGGCCCAGGTGTCGCCACTGCGAGCCACCGGCGCTGCCGCGCTGCCCTTCCAGATCGATCAGCGCACCGCCCTGATCGAGATAGTGCAGCTCGGCCGCCTCAATCCGCGGGTGCGCACGTGGCCCATGCAGTTGCTGCAACCAGACGAACGACAGCACCAGCCCCAGGCAGCCGAGCAGGATAAACACCGATTGCCAGCCCATGGCTTGCACCACCCAGCCCATCAATGGGGCGAACAGCGCCGTGGCGGCGTATTGCGCCGAACTGGAGATGGCCGTGGCGGTGGCGCGCTCGGCAGTGGGAAACCAGGCGGCGATGATCCGCGCGTTGCCGGGAAAGCACGGCGCGCTGGCAAAGCCCACCAGCAGCCGCAGCAGGAACATCGAGGTCACCGCCCAGGTGCCCGGCAGCCAGCCGACGAAGCCCTGCAGCAGGGTCAGCGCCGACCAGACGAACAGCGCCAGGGTGTACACCGGCTTGGTGCCGAAGCGGTCGAACAGCCAACCGCCGGGAATCTGTCCGATCACGTAGGCCCAGCCGAACGCCGAGAAGATGTAGCCGAGCGTCACCGCGTCGATGCCCAGGCCGGCCTGCATCGCCGAACCGGCGACGGAGAGACTGGAGCGATCGGCGAAGGTGATGGTGGTGACCAGAAACAGCATCAGCAGGATGCTGTAGCGCACCCGACCCGGTTTGGCATCTGGCATCGGCAAAGCTCGTGAGACAGAAGGAAAGGCTGAGCCGGTAGGGTGGGCCGGGCGGCGTTCCGCTTTAGCCCACTGGCTGTGGGCTGAAGCCCACCCTACAAAGCTGACTCAACGCACCAGACAGGGCTTCTTGTTATTGAAGGTCCAACCGGGGATCAGGTACTGCATGGCGATAGCGTCATCGCGTGAACCCAGGCCCTTGGCCCGGTACAGCTCGTGCGCCTTGGCCAATGCATCCCAATCCAGCTCGACACCCAGACCCGGCGTCTTCGGCACCTGCACCAGACCACCTTCGATGCGCAGCGGGTTGCGCGTCAGGTACTGACCGTCCTGCCAGATCCAGTGGGTGTCGATGGCGGTGATGCGCCCCGGCGCTGCGGCGGCAACGTGGGTGAACATGGCCAGGGAAATGTCGAAGTGGTTGTTGGAATGCGAACCCCAGGTCAGGTCCCAGTCGTTGCACATCTGCGCCACACGCACGGAACCGGCCATGGTCCAGAAGTGCGGGTCGGCCAGCGGAATGTCCACCGACTGCAGGGAGATGGTGTGGCCCATCTGCCGCCAGTCGGTGGCGATCATGTTTGTCGCCGTCGGCAGACCGGTGGCACGGCGGAACTCGGCCATCACTTCACGACCGGAGTAGCCGTTCTCGGCGCCGCACGGGTCTTCGGCATAGGCCAGCACGCCATGCAGGTCACGGCACAGGGCGATGGCCTGATCCAGCGACCAGCCGCCGTTGGGGTCCAGCGTCACACGGGCCTCGGGGAAACGCGCAGCCAGGGCACGAATCGCCTCGACCTCGGCCTCGCCATGCAGCACGCCGCCCTTGAGCTTGAAGTCGTTGAAGCCGTAGCGCGCGTGCGCGGCCTCGGCCTGACGAACGATGGCCTCGGGGGTCAGCGCGGCCTGGTTGCGCACCCGCAGCCAGGCGTCATCGGCGTCGCGCTCGTCGCGGTAGCCGAGATCGGTCTTGTCCTTGTCGGCGATGAAGAACAGGTAGCCGAGCATTTCCACCGCATCGCGCTGCTGGCCTTCGCCGAGCAGGGCGGCCACCGGCACACCGAGGTGCTGGCCGAGCAGGTCGAGCAACGCCGACTCCAGCGCGGTGACGGCATGGATGGTGATACGCAGGTCGAAGGTCTGCAGGCCGCGACCGCCAGAGTCGCGATCAGCGAAGGCGCGGCGCACCTGATTGAGCAATGCGTTGTAGTTGCCGACCGGCTGGCCGACGAGAATCGCGCGGGCGTCTTCGAGGGTCTTGCGAATGCCCTCGCCGCCGGGGACTTCGCCGACCCCGACATGGCCGGCGCTGTCCTTGAGAATGAGGATGTTGCGGGTGAAATACGGGCCGTGGGCACCGCTCAGGTTGAGCAGCATGCTGTCGTAACCTGCGACCGGTACGACTTGCAGCTCGGTGATCAGCGGAGTGCCGACAGCGGCAGGAATCTGTGAAGTCATGAGCGTTACCCTGTTGTTCTTGTGCGGGTTCGACAATGGTTCAGCGTCGGCGCGCCCGGCCTGCCGCGGCGCGACCGGGCCGCTCGCCGGGGCGAGCGGCACCTGCAGCGTTACTGCGCGCCTTGCGCCTCGATCAGCTTGGCCAGGGCTTCGTACTCCTCCGGCAGCAGATCGGTCAGCGGCGCACGCACCGGGCCGGCATCGTAACCAACGATCTTGGCACCGGCCTTGACGATGCTCACGGCATAGCCGGCCTTGCGGTTACGGATGTCCAGGTAGGGCAGGAAGAAATCGTCGATCAGCTTGCCAACCGTGGCCTGATCGTCGGCAGCGATGGCGCGATAGAACGCCATGGCGGTTTTCGGAATGAAATTGAACACGGCCGAGGAATACACCGGTACGCCCAGGGCCTTGTAGGCCGCGGCGTAGACTTCGGCAGTCGGCAGGCCGCCGAGGTAGGTCAGGCGCTCGCCCAGGCGGCGACGGATCGACACCATCAGCTCGATGTCGCCCAGGCCATCCTTGTAGCCGATCAGATTGGGGCAACGCTCGGCCAGTTGCTCCAGCAGGTTGGCATTGAGACGGCAGACGTTGCGGTTGTAGATCACCACGCCGATCTTCACCGCCTTGCACACCTGTTCGACGTGAGCGGCAACGCCCTCCTGCGAGGCTTCGGTGAGGTAATGCGGCAGCAGCAGCAGGCCCTTGGCGCCCAGGCGCTCGGCCTCCTGCGCCATCTGGATGGCGACGCGGGTCGGGCCGCCGACACCGGCCAAGATGGGCACGGACTTCTCGCAGGTGTCCACGGCGGTCTTGATCACGGCGCTGTATTCGTCCGGCGCCAGGGAGAAGAACTCGCCGGTGCCACCGGCGGCGAACAGCGCCGAGGCACCGTAGGGCGCCAGCCACTCGAGACGGCGTACGTAGCCGGCCTGGTGGAAATCACCGGCGGCATCGAAATCGGTCACCGGAAAGGACAGCAGACCGGACGAGAGGATGGACTTGAGTTCTTGTGGATTCATTATGCGAACACCCTGTAAAGCGAGTTGTGAGAAATAGCCTCAGGCGAAGCCGTAGAGATACGTTATCGTACAACAATAAAAAAAACACCAGTTTTCGTATCGCCCATTCGTCGAAGCCCTTCGCCGCCCCCTGCTCCCCAGCCTGACGTCTCAACGCTCGAACCAGAGCAGCAGCTGACAAACCCATGACCCACGCCGACCTTGCCGCAGCCATGCGGAGCGTTGACAGGTCAGAAGCAGGCTGATACTAATTTGACCAAGTCATACGACAACATATGACAACCCTATAAAAACAAACGAGGCCAGGTCATGTCATCGACCTTCACTGCCGCCATTCGCTGCCAATGCACAGGCTCATCGGTCGCCAGCCGCCTGCACGGCGCTCGCGACGCCGCCCTCGCTGCCGCCCCCGCCCACGGCTCGACCCCATTGCCGATCCCGATGCACGACTGAACCGTCCCTTCGCCATAGCGGCCGAGGGCCGCGCCACGTTCGGAGCCCCAGCCAAGATGCACCAAGCCTCCCCCAGCAGCACACCCCGTATCGTCGACATGCAGGTCATCCCGGTCGCCGGCCGTGACAGCATGCTGCTCAACCTGTGCGGCGCCCACGCCCCCTACTTCACCCGCAACCTGGTGCTGCTCAAGGACAACGCCGGGCGCACCGGCTGCGGCGAGGTGCCGGGTGGCGAGGGCATCCGCCAGGCGCTGGAGCGCTGCCGCGAGCGGGTGATCGGGCAATCGGTCGGCCGCTACAACCGCGTGCTCAACGATCTGCGCCAGGCCATCGCCGGGCCGGCCAAGGGACCGCAGACCACCCAGCATCAGGTCACCTCGGAAGCCGAGGCGCGGGTGCTGGCACAGCCGCACGAGATCAACCTGCGCCTGGACAACGTGATCACCGCGGTCGAAGCGGCCCTGCTGGATCTGCTCGGCCAGCACCTCGAGGTGCCGGTGGCCGAGTTGCTCGGCAGCGGCCAGCAGCGCCAGCGCGTGCCGATGCTCGCCTACCTCTTCTATATCGGCGAACGCCAGCGCGCCGACCTGCCCTACCTGGCCGGCAAAGGCTCCGCGGATGACTGGTATCACCTGCGCCACCAGGCCGCGCTGACGCCGGACGCCATCGCCCGCCTGGCCGAGGCCGCCCGCGCGCGCTATGGCTTCGCCGACTTCAAGCTCAAGGGCGGGGTGATGCGTGGCGCCGAGGAGATGGAGGCGATCCGCGCGATCAAGGCGCGCTTCCCCGATGCCCGGGTCACCCTCGACCCCAACGGCGCCTGGTCGCTGGACGAAGCCATCGCCCTGTGCAAGGGCCAGGGTCATGTGCTGGCCTATGCCGAAGACCCCTGCGGACCGGAAAACGGCTACTCGGGCCGCGAGGTGATGGCCGAATTCAAGCGCGCCACCGGCATTCCCACCGCCACCAACATGGTCGCCACCGACTGGCGGCAGATGGGCCACTCGCTGCGCCTGGAGGCCGTGGACATTCCGCTGGCCGACCCGCACTTCTGGACCATGCAGGGCGCCGTGCGCCTCGGCCAGGTGTGCGAGGAATTCGGCCTGACCTGGGGCTCGCATTCCAACAACCACTTCGACATCTCACTGGCCATGTTCACCCATGCCGCCGCTGCCGTGCCCGGGCGCATCACCGCCATCGACACCCACTGGATCTGGCAGGAAGGCGAAGAGCGCCTGACCCGTGAACCGCTGCGCATCGTCGGCGGTCAGGTACAGGTGCCGGACAAGCCCGGCCTCGGCATCGAGCCGGACATGCAGCGAATCATGGCCGCCCACGAGCTGTACAAGAAGGTGGCCAGCGGCGCGCGCGACGACGCCATGGCCATGCAGTACCTAGTTCCGGGTTGGCAATACCACCCGAAGCGCCCCAGCCTCGGCCGCGACTGATTCAAGCGGCCGCCATTCACCCCGGAGTATTCCAATGAAAAAAACATTCCGTGCCTCTGCGTTCTCTGCCCTGTTCGGCATGGGTGCCCTGCTCGCCCATTCCGCCACCTTCGCCGACGAGGTCAAATGGCCGACACGCCCGGTGCAGGTGGTGGTGATCGCCAACCCCGGCGGCGACACCGACTTCAACGCGCGCATGATGGCCAAGTACTTCAACCAGCTCACCGGCAGGAACATGGTGGTGACCAATGTCGCCGGCGGCGGCGGTACCCTGGCGGCCGAGCAGGTCAAGGGCGCCGCACCGGACGGCAACACCCTGCTCTTCACCCACCCGGGCCAGTTGATCGTCAACGAGGTGGCCGGGCTGACCGAGGACAGCTTCGAGACCTTCGACGTGGCCTGCATCGCCGGCGTCGACAAGAGCACGGTGTTCGTCGCCTCCAAGCAGTCCGGCGTGACCAGCATGCAGGACCTGATCGAGAAGTCGAAGGCCAACCCGGGCAGCATCACCTACGGCACCGAGATGGGCAGCTTCTCCCACCTGCAGGGCCTGATGCTGGAGAAGCTCACCGGCATCAAGCTGAAGATGGTCGACGGCGGCACCGTTGCCGACCGCGTCGTGGGCATGCTCGGCGGCCGTCTGGACATGGGCGCCATCACTTACGGCTCGGTGCAGGATTATGTCCAGGGCGGGCAGATGGTCGCCCTCGGCCAGCCCAACGCCGAGCGCAACGCCATGCTCGGCGACGTGCCGACGCTCAAGGAACAGGGCCTCGACATCACCATGGACAAGCCCTACGTGGTCGCCTTCCCGAAAGGCACCGACCCGGCCATCGTCAAGAAGATGGCCGACCTGATGAAGCAGATCAGCGAGATCCCCGAGTACGCCGAGGACCTGAAGAAGTTCAAGCAGCCGGTGGCCTTCCATGGCACCGAAGAGTCCAGGGCGATCCTGGCCAAGACCCGCGACGACTTCATGCAGTTCAAGGATGAGCTGCGCAAGGCCAAGTAAGCCCTGACGCAGCGCCGCCGCCCGCGATGACTGGCGGCGCTGCACCTCAGAACATCGAGGTACGCGATGAACACTGCGAACAAGAAAGAACTGCTCATCGGCATCGCCATGCTGAGCGCCGGCATCGTCTACATGGCGATGGCCTATCGACTGCCGGGGCACGCGGGCATCGACGCCGCCACACTGCCCACGCTGCTTGCCGCCTTCCTCTCGCTACTGGGGGTGATGCAGCTGTTCAGCGCCTTCGGCCACAAGCCCCGGAACGCGGCACCAAGCACGCCGGCAGCCAGCGGGAGCGTTGCCAGCCCGGTGCCGCCGGCCACCAGCGAGCCCAGGACCGTGCTCAAGACCCTGGGGCTGATTCTCGGCTACATGGCGCTGCTGGGCCCGGTGGGCTTTCCGATCATGACCGCGGTGTATCTGTATCTGCAGTTCATCGTGCTGACCCCGGTGGGTCACAAGGTCAGCCACCTCACCTACGCCCTGATCGCGCTGGTCACCTCGGCGGTGATCTTCCTGCTGTTCCGCGAGGCCTTCGACCTGATGCTGCCCGCCGGCCTGCTGAACCACTTCCTCTGAGGATCGACCATGCTCGAATTACTGCAGCAAGGCTTCGGTGCCGTCTTCTCGCTCAACATCCTGATGCTGATGTTCGTCGGCGTCGCCGTAGGCATCGTGTTCGGCGCGGTACCCGGCCTCTCGGCCACCATGGCCGTGGCCCTGTGCCTGCCGCTGACCTTCACCATGGGCCCGCAGGCGGGTCTGTCGCTGCTGGTGGCGCTGTTCATCGGCGCCACCTCCGGCGGCTTGATCTCGGCGATTCTGCTGAAGATTCCCGGCACGCCGTCATCCATCGCCACGGTGTTCGACGGCGGCCCGCTGATGGAGCAGGGCCAGGGCGTCAAGGCGCTGGGCGTGGGCATCGTGTTCTCCTTTCTCGGCACCATCTTCAGCGTGGTGGCGCTGATGTTCATCGCCCCGCAGCTGGCCAAGGTGGCGCTGAGCTTCGGCCCGCACGAATACTTCGCCATCGCGGTGTTTTCCCTGACACTGATCGCCACGCTGTCGGCCGGCTCCATGCTCAAGGGGCTGTTCGCCGGCGCCCTGGGCATCGCCGTGTCCACCGTCGGCATCGCGCCGGTGGAGGCCGTGCGCCGCTTCACCTTCGGCTTCAGCGAACTCAACGGGGGCTTCTCCATGCTCACGGTGATGATCGGCATGTTCGCCGTGGCCGAAATCATCAAGCTGGCCGAAACCGGTCGTCATGCCGTGCAGGGCAAAGCCAAGTCGGTGAGCATGAAGCACATCAAGGGCTTCGGCTTCTCGCTCAAGGAGTTTCGCGAGCAACTGCCCAATGCCGGGCGCTCCGGGCTGATCGGCCTGGGCGTGGGCATCCTGCCGGGCATCGGCGCCGGCACCTCCAACCTGCTGGCCTACATCATCTCGAAGAAGCGCGCGAAGGATCCGCACAGCTACGGCAAGGGCAATATCGGCGGCGTGGTGGCCAGCGAGACCGCCAACAACGCCGGCGTCGGCGGCGCCATGATGCCGCTGATGACCCTGGGCATTCCCGGCGACACCGTCACCGCGATCCTGCTCGGCGGCTTCCTGATCCACGGCATCCAGCCCGGCCCGCTGCTGTTCGTCAGCCAGGGCCCGCTGGTGTACACCATCTTCGCCGCGCTGATCGTGGCCACGGTGATCATGCTGTTCATGGAGTTCTACGGCCTGCGCCTGTTCATCAAGCTGCTCGACGTGCCCAAGCACATCCTGCTGCCGATCATCCTGGTGCTCTGCGTGGTCGGCGCCTTCGGCCTGTCCAGCCGCCTGTTCGACGTCTGGTCGATCCTGCTGTTCGGCCTGCTCGGCTACGGCTTCGTCAAGGCCGGCATGCCGGCGGCGCCCTTCATCATCGGCTTCATCCTCGGGCCAATGGCCGAGACCAACCTGCGCCGCGGGCTGATGCTGTCGGACAACGACTTCATGGACTTCGTCACCAACCCCATCGCCGGCAGTTTCCTCGGTCTGGCCCTGGCGTTCGTGCTGTGGCAGGTGTTCAGCGCCCTGCGCCCCAGACCCAGCGCGATCAACGAGATCCTGCGCACCTGAGTCACGCCGCCTCTCTTGCGATGGGAGAGGCGGCGGCCTGGTGAACCCTCTGCTGGAAATTGCGCGCCAGCCAACGGCCTGCTTGGTAGCACTGCCCGCGCCCTGGTGCGCGTGGCGCAGCCTACGCGAGGCTGGGCGTGCAGCTGGGGGCAGATTTTCAGAGCAAAGTGCCATCACTCTTTTTGCCCGCCTATACTGTGTAGGCCAGCTCCCCGGCTGGCGTGGCGCCGGACGATAGGGACATCCGCTGAACTGACATCCACGGCCGTCAGACTGGCAAGCCCCACCACCCCATCTCCGAGGCGTGACCCATGTTCCAAAAATCCCTGCGCGCGCAGATTCTCGCCCTGCTCGGTGGCAGCCTGGCGCTGATCCTGATCACCGCCCTGGCCTGCTTCAGCTTTCTCTCCGGCGGCATCCAGTCCTACCGCGGCCTGCTCGACGGTCCGCTGGAGTCCTCACGCCTGATCGATGCGGCCAACGTCGAATTCAAGATTCAGGTACAGGAATGGAAGAACGTGCTGCTGCGCGGCCAGGACAGCGCCAACCTGCAACGTTACTGGGGCCAGTTCGAGGCGCAGGAGCGCAAGGTGCAGAACATTCTCGGCCAGCTGACGCAGGTAGCCGCGGCCGACCCGACGCTCAGAACGCAGGTCGAGCGCCTGCGCAGCGAGCACCAGGCGCTCGGCGGCAACTATCGCAAGGGGCGCGACGCCTTCGTCGCCGCCGGGGCCGATCCCAAGGCCGGTGACGAGGCCGTGCGCGGCATCGACCGCGCCACCAGCGAGCAGATGAGCGCGCTGGTCGAACAGCTGCGGCAGAACAGCCTGAGCCAGGCCGAGCAGATCAATGCCAGCGCCGAGCGCACCATTCTCGCCGGCACCCTGCTGATGCTTGCCGCCGCGCTGGTCATCGCCGTGTTCAGCCTGTGGCTGGTCAACCGCAACCTGATCATTCCCATCCGCCATCTGATCGGCCATGTCGATCAGCTCAGCCATGGCCAGTTCGGCCAGCGCGTGGACAGCACCCGCCAGGATGAGCTGGGCCTGCTGGCGCGCGCCGCCAATACCCTGCGCGATTTCCTCGCCAGCACCACCGAGCGCCTGCACCACAGCACGCGCAACCTCGACAATGCCAGCGGCGAGCTCAATGCCATCGCCTCGCGCATGACCGAAGGCGTCAGCGAGCAGTTCGAGCGCACCGATCAGGTCGCCACCGCCATGCACGAGATGTCCGCCACCGCCCAGGAGGTGGCGCGCCACGCCGCCGAGGCGGCGCATGCCGCGGACGATGCCGACGACTCGGCACGCCAGGGCGGCAAGGTGATGCAGTCGACCATCGCCACCATCACCGACATGCGCGGCGAAATCGCCAACACCGCCGAGGTGATCCGCCGTCTGGAAAGCGACAGCGGGCGCATCGGCAAGGTGCTGGAAGTGATCCGCGGCATCGCCGAGCAGACCAACCTGCTGGCGCTCAATGCCGCCATCGAAGCGGCGCGGGCCGGCGAACAGGGCCGCGGCTTCGCCGTGGTGGCCGACGAGGTGCGCACCCTGGCGCAGCGCACCGCCGAATCCACCGCCGAGATCAACCAGATCATCGATACCGTGCAGACCGGCGCGCTGAACGCCGTGCGCGCCATCGAGAGCGGCCAGCAGCGCAGCGAGCAGGGGGTGACCCAGGTCACCGAGGCCGGCGCCATGCTGCAACGCATCACCGGTGCGGTGGAGGCGATCCGCGACATGAACCGGCAGATCGCCACGGCAGCCGAAGAGCAGACCTCGGTGGCCGAGGACATCTCGCGCAACCTCACCGAACTGACCGCCATCGCCAGCGCCAACCAGGAAAACGTCGAGCGTACCCAGATCGCCAGCCACAACCTGCGCGACCTGTCCGGCCAGCTCGGTGAAGTGACCCGCCGCCTGGGCTCCTGACCCGGCAGAACACCGGCACAGGGAAGTGCCAGCACGGTGCAATCACCGATAAAACGGCGCTTTGACAGCGTCCCGCTCTGGCACTAAGGTGCCTCTCTTGCCTATTCCCAGGCCCTACCCTGCTCGCCAAGGAAACGGAATATGTTGCTCCGCCGCATGCTCATCATGCTCGGCGTCGTACTCGTCGTGGTACTCGCCCTCGCCGCCTACAAAGGCTTTTCCATCTATCAGCAGATCCAGATGTTCTCGGCGCCGCAGCCGGCCATCAGCGTCTCTGCCGCCCTGGCCGAAGAGCAGCCCTGGCAGGGCCGCCTGCCAGCCATCGGCACGCTCAAGGCGTTCCAGGGCGTGGACCTGGCCGCCGAAGTGGACGGCATCGTCAGTGCGGTGCTGTTCGAGTCCGGGCAGAAGGTCACGCTCGGCCAGCCGCTGATCCAGCTCGACAGCGAAGTGGAACGCGCCAACCTGGCCACCGCCGAGGCGGTGCGCAGCCTGGCGCGGGTCGAGTTCGAGCGCGGGCGCAGCCTGGTGAGCCGGCAGAACATCTCCAAGAGCGAGTTCGACCGCCTCAACGCCGAGCTGCTCAAGGCCGAGGCCACGGTCTCCCAGCTCAAGGCGCAGTTGGACAAGAAGCGCGTGCTCGCGCCCTTCGCCGGTACCATCGGCATCCGCCAGGTGGACACCGGCGACTACCTCTCGCCGGGCGCCGCCATCGCCACCCTGCAGGATCTGTCGCGCCTGCACGTCGACTTCTTCCTGCCCGAGCAGCGCGCACCGCAGCTGCAGGTGGGTCAGCGCGTGCTGGTGGGCGTGGCGGCCTATCCGGGCGAGACCTTCGAAGGGCAGATCGCCGCGATCAACCCCAAGGTGGAGAACGAGACCCGCAACCTGCAGGTGCGCGCCACCCTGAGCAACCCGGACGAGAAGCTGCTGCCGGGCATGTTCGCCAACCTCGAGGTGCTGCTGCCGGGCGATGAGGCAAAGATCGTAGTGCCGGAAACCGCCATCACCTACACCCTCTATGGCAACTCGGTGTACGTCATCGACGAGAAGCGCGGCGAGGATGGCCAGCCGGTCAAGGACGAAGGCGGCAAGACGCAGCTGACGGTCGAGCGGCGCTTCGTCGAGACCGGCGAACGGCGTGCCGGGCGCGTGGTGATCGTCAAGGGCCTGCAGGCCGGCGAGCAGGTCGTTACCTCCGGCCAGCTCAAGCTGGACAACGGCGCCCACGTCGAGGTGGTCGAGGATCCGGCGCTGGCGATCCAGGCTGCCGCCACCACGCAGTAACTTCGCTGCAATTTGTCATGCTGTTCAATTAAGCCTGCGCCGAATGCAAACAGTCCTCGCCCCTTCGGGGTGAGGCCAGGAGAGGGAAAACGGGCACGCTGACTCCGCCCTTTCCCCGGCCCCTCCCATGAACGGGAGAGGCAGTAGAACGCGCGCAACTGCTGATAGACAGGCCGCCGCAGGGCGGCCAAGGAAATCCTTATGGCTTTTACCGATCCCTTCATCCGCCGCCCGGTGCTGGCCACCGTGGTCAGCCTGCTGATCGTCCTGCTCGGCTTTCAGGCCTTCAGCAAGCTGAGCATCCGCCAGTATCCGCAGATGGAGAACGCCCTGATCACGGTGACCACCGCCTACCCCGGGGCCAATGCCGAGACCATCCAGGGCTATATCACCCAGCCGCTGCAGCAGAGCCTGGCCAGTGCCGAAGGCATCGACTACATGACGTCGTCGAGCCAGCAGAACCTGTCGACCATTTCCATCTACGCCCATATCGGCGCCGACACCGACCGCCTGTTCACCGAGCTGCTGGCCAAGGCCAACGAGGTGAAGAACCAGCTGCCGCAGGACGCCGAAGACCCGGTGCTGTCCAAGGAAGCGGCCGACGCCTCGGCGCTGATGTACGTCAGTTTCTACAGCGACGAGCTGTCCAACCCGCAGATCACCGACTACCTGTCGCGCGTGATCCAGCCCAAGCTGGCCACCCTGCCCGGCATGGCCGAGGCGCAGATCCTCGGCAACCAGGTGTTCGCCATGCGCCTGTGGCTGGACCCGGTGAAGATGGCCGCCTACGGCATCACCGCCGGCGACCTCAACAGCGCGGTGCGCAAGTACAACTTCCTCTCCGCCGCCGGCGAGGTGAAGGGCCAGTACGTGGTCACCAGCATCAACGCCAGCACCGACCTGAAGTCCGCCGAGGCCTTCGGCGCCATTCCGGTGAAGACGCTGGGTGACACCCGTGTGCTGGTGCGCGACATCGCCCGAGTGGAAATGGGCGCGGAAAACTACGACTCGATCAGCTCGTTCGACGGCATTCCCTCGGTGTACATCGCCATCAAGGGCACACCGAGCGCCAATCCGCTGGACGTGATCAAGGAAGTGCGCGGCATCCTTCCCGAACTGGAGGCTCAGCTGCCTCCGAACCTCAAGGTGGCCATCGCCTACGACGCCACCCTGTTCATCCAGGCGTCCATCGACGAGGTGGTCAAGACCCTGGTCGAGGCGGTGCTGATCGTCATCGTCGTGGTGTTCCTGTTCCTCGGCGCATTCCGCTCGGTACTGATCCCGGTGATCACCATCCCGCTGTCGATGATCGGCGTGCTGTTCTTCATGCAACTGATGGGCTACTCGATCAACCTGCTGACCCTGCTGGCGATGGTATTGGCCATCGGCCTGGTGGTGGACGATGCCATCGTCGTGGTGGAGAACATCCACCGCCATATCGAGGAGGGCAAGACGCCATTCGACGCGGCCATCGAGGGCGCGCGCGAAATCGCCGTGCCGGTGGTGTCGATGACCATCACCCTGGCCGCGGTGTACGCCCCCATCGGCTTCCTCGAAGGCCTGACCGGCGCGCTGTTCAAGGAGTTCGCCCTGACCCTGGCCGGCGCGGTGATCATCTCCGGCATCGTCGCGTTGACCCTGTCGCCCATGATGTGCGCCAAGCTGCTGCGTCACGACGAGAACCCCTCGGGGCTGGCCCATCGCCTGGACATGATCTTCGACCGGCTCAAGCAGCGTTACCAGAAGATGCTCCACGGCACCCTCAATACCCGCCCGGTGGTGGTGGTGTTCGGCGTGATCGTCATGGCGCTGATCCCGGTGCTGCTCAGCTTCACCGAAAGCGAGCTGGCGCCCGAGGAAGACCAGGGCGTGGTGTTCCTCTTCGCCAACGCGCCGCAACCGACCAACCTCGACTACGTCAACTCCTACACCGACCAGTTCGTGGAGATTTTCAAGAGCTTCCCCGAGTACTACTCCTCGTTCCAGATCAATGGTTTCGATGGCGTGCAGTCGGGCATCGGCGGCTTTCTGCTGACGCCGTGGAACGACCGCGAACGCACGCAGATGGAGATCCTTCCGGAGGTGCAGGCGCGGCTCAACCACATCCCCGGCCTGCAGATCTTCGGCTTCAACCTGCCGTCCCTGCCCGGCACCGGCGAGGGCCTGCCGTTCCAGTTCGTGGTCAACACGCCGAACGACTACGAGTCGCTGCTGCAGGTGGCCGAACGGGTCAAGGCGCGCGCGCTGGAATCGGGCAAGTTCGCCTTCCTCAATATCGACCTGGCCTTCGACAAGCCGGAAATCGTGGTCGACATCGACCGCGCCAAGGCCGCGCAGATGGGCGTGTCCATGGAAGACCTGGGCGCCACCCTGGCCAGCCTGCTCGGTGAGGGCGAGATCAACCGCTTCACCATCGACGGGCGCAGCTACAAGGTGATCGCCCAGGTCGAGCGCGCCTACCGCGACAATCCGGGCTGGCTGGACAACTACCACGTGCGCAGCGAGAGCGGCGCCATGGTGCCGCTGGGCACCCTGATCAGCCTCAGCGACCGCGCCCGACCGACCAAGCTCAAGCAGTTCCAGCAGCTCAACTCGGCGATCATCGAGGGCGTGCCCATCGTCAGCCAGGGCGAGGCGATCGACACCATCACCGCCATCGCCCGCGAGGAAGCGCCGCGCGGCTACAGCTTCGACTACGCCGGTGCCTCCCGGCAGTACATCCAGGAAGGCAGCGCGCTGTTCGTCACCTTCGCCCTGGCCCTGGCGATCATCTTCCTGGTGCTGGCCGCGCAGTTCGAGAGCTTCCGCGACCCCCTGGTGATCCTGGTCACCGTACCGCTGTCGATCTGCGGCGCGCTGATC